>CAJDUI010000017.1_pt1 | contig 17854 bp, 17 predicted proteins | sample 7390031 | NCBI WGS metagenome assembly CAJDUI01 (sample SAMEA7055675, study PRJEB34461) | soil metagenome | biome: terrestrial ecosystem; feature: Peninsula; material: soil | place: Antarctica | collected 2016 | reverse complement strand
CCGCCCGGACAGGTCGGCGCGTTCCGCGAGGTAACCCCGAATGAGCTGATCGAGCTCCGCCGCCCGCTTCTCGATCGTGTGATGAGAGTCGCTCGTCCCCGTCTCGGGCGCGAGGACGAGGAGAACCTCGTCGGACGAGACATGCGGCAAGCAGAGTGTCCCGCTCGGGACGATTCCGTCCGACTGGAAAGCCTTGACGCGTCGCACGAAGTCGAGGAGCAGGTCGTCGTACGCTTTGGATCCCCAGACCTCCTCGACGCGTCCTTCCGAACCGGGGCAGAAGGCGAGGATGGAGAGCGAGCCCTGCTCCGTCAGCTGAAGGACGAGGTCGTCCATGATCGCGGCGACGGTCGGAAGCCCGGTATCTCGGTCGTAGAGGCGGCTCCGCTCTTTCTGCCACTTCCCGCGCAGGGCAACGAACTCGCTCGCGACGCCCTTGGCCACCGTCCCTAGGATAGCAATAGCGACGGCTTCGGACTCAGAACTCTCCGGACTTGAGCCTTGCCACGGCGTCGTCGGTCCCGAGCACGATCAGCACGTCGCCGTGCTGCAGCCGGTCCCCCGGCCCCGGAACGAACCGGCGTTCGAGCCCCTCGCGCGTCAGGCGCTTCACCGCGAGAACCGACACGCCGTAGCGGGTCCGGAGGCCCGACTCCGCAACCGTTTTCCCTTCGATGACGGGCGGGACGTCGACCTGAACGAGCCGGTGTTTCTCGGGCAGCTCGAAGTAGCCCATCTCGCTTCCGCCCTCGCGGAACATCTCGACGCGGGCGACCAGCCGATTGTGCCGCAGCACCTCGCGGTCGAAAGCGCCCAGAAGATCACGCCGCGTCACGACCCCGAGGAATCGGCGGTTCTCTGCGGTCTCGACCACCGGGAGCTGACCGAGGTCGCGGAACCAGAGCTTCTCGTTGACGCTCGTCAACGGCTCTGCGGGCGTCACGAACGGGATCTCGGAAAGAAGGTCCTCGGCGATCACCAGGCTCGACAGGTTGCGCTCCGGCAGCGACTCCTTGATGTCGTGAAGGTCGACAACGCCCAGGAGGCGCCCTTCGTCGTCTCCGACGTAGAGGTACAGGCTGCGCGTGTGAAGGAAAGCGTTGACGATCTCGGGAAGCGGCATATTCCTCGGCACGAGCTTGACGTCCTCTCGCATGACGTCGGCGACCTTGAGGGATGAGAGCGCCGTCGCCTCGGGGGTCTTCTCCCACACGATCCCGGCTGACCGGAGGCTCTGGACGTACATCGAGTCCTTCTGGAGCGCCCGTGCCGACAGCACCGCCAGCACGGACACGGCCATCATCGGAAGGAGGACCGCCGTGTTCTGGGTGAGCTCGAAGATCATGATGATCGCGAGGAGCGGAGCGCGCGTCACGCCCGCGAGCAAACCGCCCATCCCGAGGAGCGCGTAACCCCCGACGGGCGAGTCCATCCAGGGGAACACGAGCTCCGTGAGCTTCGCGGCGACGCCTCCGAGCGAGGCGCCGATCATGAGCGCGGGAGTGAACACCCCTCCGACGCCGCCCGAGCCGATCGTCGCCGCGGTCGCCGCGATCTTCGCGACGAAGAGCTCGCCGAGGAAAAGCAGGCTCGGGTTGCCGCGGAGGATCCGATTCGTCCCCGCGAAGCCGCTCCCCCACACCTCCGGCCGCACGACTCCGATCAACCCGACGATCGCGCCGCCGACCGCCATCGACAGGGGTCCAGCGCGGATTCGAGCCGGAACGCCGCGACGTGGTAAACGGGCTCATCGCCGAGAAGGAATCGGACGAGGACGGTTGAGATCGCGGCCGAGACGACCGCGGGACCGAAGAGCGTCATCGAAAAGGATCCGACGACGACTTCGAGAACGAAGAGCGTCGCAGCGATCGGGGTGTTGTAGGCGCCCGCCACGCCGGCAGCCATCCCGCACGCGGCCAGGATCCGCATGCGCTCGGGCGAGACTTTCACGAGCCGCGACAGCCACGAGGCGAACGCCGCGCCCATCTGGATGATCGTTCCTTCTCGCCCCTCCGAACCGCCGGTCGAGATCACCGCAAGAGACGCCGCGGCGCGCCCGAGCGACGGCCGGACGCGGACGGACCGTCGCCCGAGGTTCACGACCTCGATCATCTGAGATATGCCGCTCGTTCCGGTTCCGGCCACGAAAGTCTTCGCGATGAACCCGCCGACGAGGCCTCCGAGCGCGGGAAGAAAGATCCGCAGGAACGGCGGGAGCGACTCTGCTCCCGACACGATGTCCTCGGCGTCGAAAAGAAGCTGCGTCAGGCGGATCGAAAGGACGCGAAACACGACCGCGCCGAGCGCCCCGACGACCCCGACGGCCGCGGCCAGCAGCAGGAACTGGGTGTTGGGATCGCGCCAGAAGAATCGTCCGAACCGAGAGGGCCGGGTTGGCGCGGGAGCCTCGGGAGAACTCATTCCTCCGCGTCGTCCTCGGAGACTTCTGAGTCCTCGTCACGCTCGCCGAAGTAGAAAGCGTGGGCGCAGAGGGCCCCGCAGAAGAACGCGCCGCCCCGGCGAACGCCGCAGGAATCGCAGAAGCTCTTGCGGCAGTTCGTACAGCGCATCAAACCGAAGGAGAACTTCTGGCCGCAGATCTGGCAGCTGTCGAACGAGCTCGACACGTCACGAGTATAGGGTGCGTTTCTTGCCGCTCATCGCGGTGGGGGGATCTCGCCCGTGTGCTAGCATCCGCGGTCCTTTCGCCTCGGCGGTGTAGCTCAGTTGGTCAGAGCAAGCGGCTCATATCCGCTGTGTCCGGGGTTCAAATCCCTGCACCGCCACCAACATCCCGAGGAGACAGCGGTCGGTCATGCAGCGACTTCGGACAGCCGCGCTAAGAACTTGACATAGACACGTGGAAGGCTTTCGTGTGTTCTCCCGCGAGCTCGCACGGGCCAGGACCCGGAGAGCCTCGGGTCAGGCGTCGTAACATAAGGGATGGACGCGGTCCGAAAGGCGATCGTCGACTCTGCGGAAACGGAGCTCCTGCCGCGGGGCGCGTCGATCCTCCTCGCCGTTTCGGGCGGCGCCGACAGCACGGCGCTCCTCTTCGGGGCGGCAGAGGTCGCGGAAACGAACCGCTGGTGCCTCTCCGTCGCCCACGTGCACCACGGCTGGCGCGGCCGGGACGCTGACCGGGATCTCTCTTTCGTCGCGGATTACGCCCGCCGGCTCGGGCTTCGGTTCCTCCTTCGCCGGTGCGATGCCCGGGCGGTCTCCCGCGCCCTCGGCCTCTCGCCGGAAGCGGGCGCGCGCCGGGTCCGCTACGAGGCCCTTCTCGAGATGGGACGGGAAGCCGGCGCGGTCCGGATCGCCACCGCCCACCAGCGGGAGGACCGGGTCGAGTCGTACCTCCTCGCCCGCCGGCGCAAGGGCGGTCTCGCGAGCCTCGCGGGACCGCGCGAAAGTCGCGCCGACGGCATTGTCCGCCCGCTGCTTTCGGTCGCGCGGGGCGAGGTCCTCGAGTTTCTTCACGCGCACGGCATCGTCTGGAGGCGCGACCGCTCGAACGGAGACCTCACACTCGAACGAAACCGACTGCGCCGACGACTCCTCGCGGAGGAGGTCGGACCCCTGGCCCGGCGGGTCGAGGTGCTCGCACGCATGCGGGAAGAGCTCGACACCGAATTCGAGCGCACGTTCCGTCCGGCGATCGTGGTTGGCCGCAACGTGGTCGTTGCCGACGCTGCGCTCCTCGAGCGGTCGGCGGCGGAGCTCGTGCGGCGTGCCGTCCTCGAGTGCGCGGCTCCCTTCACCGCCGAAGGCAGACCCCCCATGACCGGGAAGGAGCGCGAGCAAATCATCCGGCTCCTCGCGACCGGAGCCGACTTCCGTTTCGAGGCCGGCCGGCGCATCCGTTTTCGCCGGCGCGGAGCAGGATTCCACGTCCGGCTCGCTCCGGAGGCGACAAGAGGCAAAAAGGGCAATAATCGGACTGCGGGGTCCGTTATTCTGGGCGATCGAAGGGAGTTACTCGGTTGAACGCCACCATCAAAAACCTGCTTCTGTGGATGGTCATCCTGGTTCTGATCATCCTCGCGTGGAACGTTTTCAAGACAGGCGCTACGACGGTCGACGAGATCAGCTTCTCGCAGTTCCTGGACTCCGTCGCTCAGGGACACATTCAGAAGGTGTCGATCCGCGGCGAAGAGATCCGGGGGACGTACTCCCCCGCCGCAAGCAAGCGCGAGCCGCTCTTCAAGAGCTATGCAGCGAATTATCCGGACCTCGTCAAGGAGTTGCGAGCGCGAGGCGTCGAAATCGAGATCACACCGCTCAAGGACTCGTCCTTCGTGTCGGCGCTCGTCATGTACGGGCCGCTCATCCTCCTCGTTGCGATCTGGTTCGTGATCATGCGGCAGATGCAGGCCGGCGGAAACAAGGCGATGTCGTTCGGTAAGTCGCGGGCGAAGCTTCTGACCCCGACGCAGAAGAAGGTCACGTTCAAGGACGTCGCCGGGGTTGAGGAGGCGAAGGTCGAGCTCCAGGAGATCATCGAGTTCCTCAAAGACCCGCAGAGGTTTCAGAAGCTCGGCGGCAAGATCCCCAAGGGCGTTCTGTTGATGGGTCCGCCGGGAACGGGCAAGACCCTTCTGGCCCGCTCGGTCGCCGGCGAAGCGAACGTTCCGTTCTTCACGATCTCGGGCTCCGACTTCGTGGAAATGTTCGTCGGAGTCGGCGCGTCCCGGGTACGCGACCTCTTCGAACAGGGGAAGAAGAACGCCCCGTGCATCATCTTCATCGACGAGATCGACGCCGTGGGTCGGCACCGCGGCGCGGGGCTCGGAGGTGGTCACGACGAGCGTGAGCAGACACTGAATGCGCTCCTCGTCGAGATGGACGGCTTCGACACCAACGAAGGGGTAATCCTCGTTGCCGCAACGAACCGGCCCGACGTCCTCGACCCCGCGCTTCTCCGCCCCGGGCGCTTCGACCGACGCGTCGTCGTCGATCGGCCCGACCTCCGCGGGCGCGAGCAGATCCTGAAAGTTCACACGCGGGCGAGCCCGCTCTCCGAGAACGTCGAGCTCATGGTGATCGCGCGCGGCACTCCCGGATTTTCCGGCGCGGACCTCGCGAACCTCGTCAACGAGGCGGCGCTGAACGCAGCGCGGTTCAACAAGAAAAAGGTCGAGATGATCGACTTCGAGTACGCGAAGGACAAGGTCATGATGGGTCCGGAGCGCAAGTCGATGATCATGACGGAGGAAGAGAAGCGAAACACGGCGTACCACGAGGGCGGGCACGCGCTCGTCGCGGCGATGCTCCCCGACGCGGACCCCATCCACAAGGTCACGATCATTCCGCGCGGTCGAGCGCTCGGCGTGACCATGCAGCTTCCCATCGAGGACAAGTACTCGCACACGAAGGAATACCTCGAGGCGACGATCACCGTCATGATGGGCGGCCGCATCGCCGAGGAGAAGTTCCTCGGCCACATGACGACCGGCGCCGGTAACGACATCGAAAAGGCGACGGACCTCGCACGGAAGATGGTCTGCGAGTGGGGCATGAGTGAGCTCGGGCCTCTGACGTTTGGTAAGCCGGAGGGGGAGATCTTCCTCGGCCGGGACTTCGGACGCACGCAGGACTACTCGGAGTCGACCGCCAACCAGATCGACGCAGAGGTCAAAAAGATCGTCACGGAAGCCTATGAGCTCGCCCGGACGATCGTCACCGAGAACACAAAGGTCATGCACCGGCTCGCCCGGACGCTCCTCGAGAAGGAGGTCCTCGACGGCGAAGAGGTGTTGCAGATCATCGCCGAAGAGAACGGCACCGACATTTCGAAGCTGCGCAAGTCCGGCCCGCCACGGCCGCCAATCGTGCCGCCTCCCGGAACTCCCGAGGTGACGGGCGACGTCGGGCCGCTCGTACCCGAACCCGCGTAGGCCGGAACGCGAGAGGAAAAGAAGGGCCTGAGCCGGGTTCTTCGGGTTCCGTCTCACGTCTGACGTATCGCGCGCCATGACAGTCGCCGAAATCTTCCTTCGCGAATTCGACTCTGAAATGGCGACGACGCGCCGCGTGCTCGAGCGCGTCCCCTCCGATCGGCTCCAATGGACGCCGCATCCCAGGTCCATGTCGCTCGAGAGCCTTGTGTCGCACGTCGCGAGCCTCGCGCGGTGGGGCGTCCGGATCGAGGCGGCGGAGTGGGTCCCGGGGAGCGAAGAGCCGCCGCCTGTCGGCTCGGCCGCAGAACTCCTCTCGTGGTTCGATGAGACCGTCGCCGAGAGCCGCGCGGCAATCGCGAGCAAGTCCGACGAGGACCTCCGCGAGCGCTTCACGGTCACACGGGGAGGAACGACGTACTTTCACATGTCCAAGGCGAGCATCCTGCGGCGCGTATTTCTGAATCACCTGATCCATCACCGCGGGCAGCTGTCGGTCTATCTTCGATTGAACGACGTGCCCTTGCCGTCGATCTACGGACCGTCCGCGGACGAGAACCAGGGGTTCTGAGCCCGAACCCGCAAGCTCGCCCTTCGTTCTAAACTGCGGGGCGTGCCGGTGCCCGCCGATCTGGTCTTCGCCGCGGCGAACGCCGAAACGCTCCGCGAGATCGGTTCCTGGGACGGCTTCCGTCCGGCGACGTTCGCCGCGTCCGATTTTCCCGTCGACGTCGTGCGCTTCGAGCGCTCCTCGTCGCCGCCGGTCGTCGTTTCCCGGGCCCGACGCGCCGATACTCTGAAGGCGCTCCCGGTCGGTCTCCGGGATCGGGCGCTCGCCGCGTTCGCGCGGTTCGAAGGGCCGTCCCGTTTCCTCGCGCTTCCAGCCGGCCGCCGGCTGGACCTCTCGAGGGCTCCGATCGTGATGGGGGTCGTGAACGTAACCCCGGACTCCTTCTCGGACGCCGGGCTCTATCTCGATCCCCGGCGTGCCGCAGCTCGCGCGCTCGAGATGTTCGAAGGGGGCGCCGCGATCGTGGACGTGGGGGGCGAATCCACTCGGCCGTCCAGCTACGGGGACGCGGCGCCGGTCTCGGCCGCGGAAGAGATCGAACGCGTCCTGCCGGTTATCGAGGCAATTCGCCGGGAAACCGGGCGGCCGGTCTCGATCGACACCCGGAAGGAGGAGGTAGCGCGTGCCGCGCTCGGCGCCGGCGCGGACCTCGTCAACGACGTCTCCGCCCTCCGTCATGACGCGCGGATGGCCTCGACCCTCGCCGAAGCCGGTGCCGCGCTCCTCCTGATGCACATGAAGGGGGACGACCCGCGCACGATGCAGGCCGACACGGCCTACGTCCATCCGGTCGCCGACATTGCGTCGGAGCTCGCCGCCGCGGCGACGAAGGCCCTCGACGCGGGAGTCCTGCCCGACCGGATTGCGGTCGATCCCGGCTTCGGATTCGGGAAGAGCGCGGAAGGCAACCTCGTCCTGCTCCGCCACGTCGGGGCGTTTCGGTCTCTCGGATTCCCCGTGGCCGTCGGCGCGTCGCGGAAAGGTTTCGTGAGGCGTTTCTCGGGAGTCGGAGAGGACGCCTCTTCCGCCGACCGCCTGCCCGGATCTCTCGCCGCCGTCGGTGCCGCGCGGGCGCGGGGCGCGGCCATCGTGCGCGTCCACGACGTTCCCGAGACTGTGCGGTTCCTCCGGATGCACGACGCTATCGATCTCGATGCGCTCGGCCGCTCCGAGGAGGCTTTACGGTGATCGACGCCATCCTGTCGCGTTTCGGCTCGACCCAGCACTTCACTTTCACCTGGCGCGACGCGGTGGACATCCTGTTCGTCGCGTTCGTCGTCTATTTCCTGCTGAGGCTCATCCGCGGGACGCGCGCCGTCCAGATGGTCTTCGGCCTGATCGCGGTTCTCGTCGTGTACTGGATCTCGGTGGTGTTGAAGCTCGTGACGCTCCGGACCGTGCTCTCGGCGCTCATTTTCTACCTCCCCTTCGCGATCATCGTTCTCTTCGCCCAGGAACTGCGCCGGGCCCTCGCGGCGTTCGGTCGGACGCCTTTCTTCTCGCTGTTCTCCGGTTACCACGCGGAAGAGACCGTGTCCGACCTCGTCCTCGCCGCGACGTCGCTCTCGAACCGGAAGATCGGGGCGCTCATCGTCCTCGAGAGGCGCGAGGGGCTCAAGACCTACATCGAGAACGGAGTGCCACTGGACGCGGCAATGTCCTACGACCTGCTCGTGAACGTGTTCTCGCCCGGGACGCCGCTCCATGACGGAGCCGTCATCGTTTCCCACGAACGGATTGCCGCGGCCGCGTGCTTCCTGCCGCTGTCGCTCAAGGAAGGACTCTCAAAGCGCTTCGGAACGCGGCACCGCGCGGCGATCGGAGTGACCGAGGAAACCGACGCTCTCGCAATCGTCGTTTCCGAAGAACGCGGCACGATTTCCCTCGCCCGCGATGGCCAGCTGGTCGAGGATCTGGACGGCAAAGCGCTCAGAGACCTCCTCTACCGCGAGTTCGCGGCGAGCGCTTAGAGATGCCGCGCCGCCTTTTCTTTCTCCGCAATCTGGGCCTGAGGCTCCTGGCGCTCGCGATCGCGCTCGGCGTCTGGTTCGCACTCTCGGGGCAGCGGCGCGAGCGGATTTCCGAGCGGAGCTATCGCATACCGCTTTCCCTCATCAACATCCCGGGCAGCACGATGGTCGCTTCCCCGCTTCCCGCCGGAGTGGACGTGCGCGTGCGCGGCCCGTTCACCGCACTTCGCCAGCTCGAGCCGGAGAAACTCGAGGCCGTCATCGACCTGCAGAGCGCTCGGCCCGGCGAGAGGCTCTACCGGTTCGTTCCCGAAGACATCAACGTGCCCCCGGAGGTCGAAATCATCGCGATCGCCCCGGCCGAGGTGCGGGTCGCTCTCGACCGCATCGCGGAGAAGCTGCTTCCGATCGTGCCCGCTCTCTCCGGGGACGTGGCCGCAGGCTCCAAGGTCGTCGACGTCACGGCCGACCCGCGAATCGCGCGTGTGGTGGGGCCCGCGACTGCTCTCGAGAAAATGACGGGAGTCGGCACCGAGCCAATCTCGCTCGCGAACCGCGCGTCCACGTTCTCGGCGACCACGACCGTGCACCCGAACGCGCCGGGCCTGCGCGTTCGCGAGGGACAGGTCGTCGACGTGACCGTTCGAATCGGCCCGGCCGTCACGGTGACACCCGGTCCGCAAGAGCCCGCCACGACGCCGTGAAGCTGTTCGGAACGGACGGGCTCCGGGGGCGCGCGGGCGTCTTTCCCCTGGACGCGCGATCCCTGCGCACGCTTGGCCGCGAAGTCGGCGCGAGCGTCCGGAGGGGGGCGGGGAGCACGGTCGTGCTCGGAGGCGATACGCGGGAGTCCACGCCCGCGATGGCGGCGGATCTCGCAACCGGTCTCGAGAGCTCGGGCTGCACGGCGGCGTGGGCGGGCGTGGTTACGACGCCGGCGGTCGCGGAGCTGGTTCTCGCACTCTCCGCTGGCGCAGGGGTGTCGATCTCGGCATCCCACAACCCCTGGGAGGACAACGGGGTGAAGGTGTTCGGGCCGGACGGCCGCAAGTGGTCGGACGAGAAGGAAGAAGAGGTCGAGAAGAAGCTCCTCGATCTCCCCCCTCTCCGTCCGGAAGAGGGTCGAGTTGGAGAGGACGCCCCACTCCCTGCCGTCGACCCCGCACTCGCGGGGATCTACCTCGAGCGGCTCCTCTCCCGCCTGCCGTCGCGTCTGCCGGACCTCTCCGTGCTCGTGGACGCCGGCAACGGCGCCGCTTACCGGCTGGGCCCGGAAGCCCTCGCGCGCGCCGGCTGCCGGGTGAAGGCGATCAATGACCGCCCCGACGGACGGAACATCAACGCCGGCTGCGGCGCTCTCCACCCCGAGGGAATGGCCCGGGAGACGCGCGCGCACGCAGCGGCTTTCGGCGTTGCGCTCGACGGCGACGCGGATCGTTCGATCTTCGCCGACGAGACGGGACGACTCCTGGACGGCGACGACGTGCTCTGGCTCGTCGCCCGGAGCTGGCAGGCGAAAGGTCGGCTGACGCCCGGCGGGGTCGTCGGTACGGTCATGTCGAACTTCGGGCTCGAGGCCGCGCTCGCGCGCGAAGGCATCCGGTTCCACCGCGCTGCCGTGGGCGACCGCGCGGTCGCGAAGCTCATGGAGGAAACGGGCGCGGTCCTCGGCGGAGAGACGTCGGGACACGTCCTCTTCGCGCCGCTCTCACCTTGCGGCGACGGCATCCAGACCGCACTCGTGCTCGCCGGAATTCTTTCGGAGTCGGGCGGGCCGCTCTCGAGGCTCGCGACGCTCGAGAAGGCCCCGCAGGCGTTACGCAACGTAAGGGTGTCGCGGCGCGAGCCGTTCGAAGAGTCGCCCGCCGTAGCACGGGCAATCCAGAAAGCGACCGCCGCGCTCGACGGGCGCGGCCGGGTGTTCCTGCGCTACTCGGGCACCGAACCGCTCCTGCGGATCCTCGTGGAGGGGACGGACGCGAACGAGGTCGCCGCGCTTGCGGACGAAATCGAGACAGTCGCGCGAGCGAGTCTTCCCTGACTCTTTCGGACGCCTATCGTTCCAACTCCGGGATCGTGTCCCCGGTCAGGTTGGGTTCCTGGAAGATGAGCCCGGTTGCCGCGATCGGCAGGAGCGCCGTGTGGTTCTTCTCGCCGATCTCGATGCGGACCTCGTAGTAGCCATGCGGCGTAATCGCGACGAGCCGCGCGGGCCGATTCTTCAGCTCCAGGACCGGGCAATAGACGACGACTCGGGCGGGCAACTCCACTTCAGTTCCCTCCTTCCAGGATCTCGAGCATCTCTTCCCACGTCAGGGTGCGAACTCCGAGAGACTTCGCCTTCTCGAGCTTCGCCCCGGCGGACTCCCCGGCGAGGAGGTAGTCGGTCTTTCGGGAGACGGAGGTCGCGACCTTCGCGCCCGCCGCTTCGAGCCTGCGCGCTGCCTCCTCCCGGGTCACTCCCGAGAGCGTTCCGGTAATCACGGCCGTGCGCCCGGACAGGGGGCCGGCGGCCGCCGGGCGACTCTCCCGGGATACAAAGTTGACCCGAGCGTGGCGGAGTTTCTCGACGAGCTCCCGGTGGCGCGGGTGGGAGAACCACGCGACAACGGCCGCGGCGGTGTTGGGCCCGACCTCGTCGACCAACTGCAGGTCCTCCTCGCCCGCGGACGCGACCGCGTCGAGCGACCCGAACCGGCCGGCGAGCATCATCGCCGCCTTCTCGCCGACGTGTCGGATTCCGAGGGCGAACAGGAGCCGGGCGAGGTCGTTGTCCTTGCTGCGCTCGACCTCCCCGATGAGGTTCGTCGCCGACTTTTCGCCCCACCGCTCGAGCTGGGCGAGACCCTCGGCTCTGAGCTCGTAGATCGAGGCGACATCGGACAGGAGACCTTCGGATACCAGCTGGTCTACGAGCTTCTCTCCGAGCCCTTCGATCCTCATCGCGCGACGAGAACAGAAGTGCGTGATCGCCTCCCGGACCACGGCCGGACAGGACGGGTTGACGCAGCGCGTCGCGACCTCGCCGGCCTCGCGGACGATCGCGTCGCCGCAAACCGGGCAGAGTGCGGGCATCGCGAAGGAAGCGCTTTCCGGCGAGCGTTTCTCGATGACGACCCGGACGACCTTCGGGATGACGTCGCCCCCCTTTTCCACGATCACCGTGTCTCCAACCCGCACGTCCTTTCGGGCGAGGTCCTCGTAGTTGTGGAGCGTCGCGCGCTGAACAGTCGTTCCGGCGAGAACGATGGGGTCAAAATGCGCCACGGGGGTGAGCGTCCCGGTACGGCCGACCTGGACCGAGATATCGCGCACCACGGTCGCCGCCTCCTCCGCGCGATACTTGTATGCAATCGCCCACCGAGCAGCCTTCGACGTCGCTCCGAGCTCCTCCTGGAGCCGTCGGTCGTCCACTTTGACGACGACGCCGTCCGTCTCGAAGTCGAGATCGGCGCGGGCGTTTTCCCACCGATCGACGAATTCCCGGACCTCGTCGAAGGTCGCGCAGAGTCGGAAGTGCGGCTGGGTGGGAAGACCCAGGGCGAGAAGTCGTTCGAGTGTCGCGGCCTGCGTCGCCGGGAGCGAGGGGCTTTCGGCGATCGAGTAGATCAAGGCCGAGAGCCGCCGCTGTGCGGTGATCCTCGAGTCGAGCAGCCGGATCGTGCCTGCGGCCGCATTGCGCGGATTCGCGAAGAGAGGCTCGCCGGCGGTTTCGCGATCGGCGTTCAGTTTTCGGAAAGCCGTCCGGGGATAGAAGACCTCACCGCGCACTTCGAGCGGCCCGGTTTCGGGAACTCGCAGCGGAATCCTGCGGATTGTGCGGACGTTCGCGGTGACGTCGTCTCCCCGGAGGCCGTCGCCGCGGGTCGCGGCCCGAATGAGTACACCGTTCTCGTACCGGAGCGAGATCGAGAGGCCGTCGATCTTCAGCTCCGCGACATAACCGGGGGGCTCGTCCCCGAGCGCCCGGACGAGGCGGGCCCGCCACGCCTCGGCCTCCTCCCAGGAATAGGCATTATCGAGCGAGAGCATGGGAGCGGCGTGGGTGACCGTCTCGAAGCCCTCCGCCGGCTCCCCGCCGACGCGCCGCGTCGGTGAGTCGGCGGTCAAGAGGTGGGGATGAGAACGCTCGATCGCGGCGAGCTCCGACATGAGGCGGTCGAAGGCAGCATCGGTGATCTCCGGACGCCCTTCGAAATAATAGAGGCGCTCGTGCCGGAGGATCTCGGCGGTGAGCTCCCGGACGCGCCGCGAGGCGGCGCGCGGCGTCCGGGGCGTCGCGTCCGCGGCCTCCGTCGGGTCCGCTCGCTCCGCCGGTTTGGCCACAGACCGCATGCTACAGTCTGCGCGATGCCGCGGGCAAAGGGGAGAAGCTCGCTTCTCGCTCTCCTCGGAAACGCGCTGACTTCGCTTGTCGCGCTCGCCGCGTTTGCTCCCGCCCCCTCCGCGACGGCTGCTCCGCTGACGCCTCCGGTCGCGTCGTACCAGATCTCGTGCCGGCTCGACGCCGAGAAGAAGATTGTCGAGGGCACGGAGCTCCTGACGTGGACCAACACGACCTCGAAGCCTGCGCCGACCCTCCAGTTCCACCTCTACCTGAACGCATTTCGAAACACGCTCTCCACGTTCTGGAGAGAAGCGGGCGGCCAGCATCGAGGAAACCCGCTGCCGGAATCCTGGGGATCGATCGAGGTGACGCGGATGACGCTTGCCGACGGGAGCGACCTCCTCCCGGCCATGACGTTCATCTCGCCGGACGACGGGAACCCGCACGACCGGACGGTGGCGGAAGTGCAGCTTCCCCGCCCCGTCGCCTCCGGCGAAACGATCGCTCTGTCGATCGACTTCCGCTCCCGGCTCCCCCGCGTCTCGACGCGCACCGGGTGGAAGGGCGACTTTTTCATGGTCGTTCAGTGGTTCCCCAAAATCGGCGTGTTCGAGGAAGACGGCTGGAACTCTCACCAGTTCCACGCATCGAGCGAGTTCTTCGCCGACTTCGGCGACTACGACGTGTCGATCGAGGTCCCGGAACGCTACCGGGGCAAGGTCGGGGCGACCGGGCGGCGCGTCGAGGAGCGGGACGTTCAGGGGGACCGGGTCCTCTACCGCTTCCGACAGGAAAGCGTGCACGATTTCGCCTGGACCGCGGACCCCGGGTATCTCGTCCTTCTTGACCACTACCGTGAACCGGGCGTCGCGGACGTCCAGATCACGCTCCTTCTCCAGCCCGAGCATCGGAGGCAGGCGGGCCGCTACTTCAAGGCGATCCGGACGGCGATTTCCGGGTACGGAAGAATTCTCGGGCCGTACCCGTACCCGACGCTGACCGTCGTCGACCCGCCCTGGGGCGCCCGCGGCGCCGGCGGAATGGAGTACCCGACCCTGATCACCGGCGGAAGCTCTCGAATCGCACCGACGAAAGTGCAGAGCCCGGAGGCGGTGACGATCCACGAGTATGGACACCAGTACTTCTACGGCCTGCTCGCGTCGAACGAGTTCGAGGAGCCCTGGCTCGACGAAGGATTCAACCAGTACATGGAAGACCGGGTCGTCGGCGCCGCATACGGCTCGGACCACCCCGTCCTGACACTGTTCGGGTGGCGACTGCCCGTCGGCGTCCCCATCCATCGGCCTCTCGACATGAATCGGCGGTACTTCCCGGTCGCCGGGGAGGACGCGCTCGCTTCACCGTCGTGGGGGTTCCGCAGCCGCGCCAACTACGGCGCGCATGTCTACTCCAGAACGGCCCTCGTCCTGGCAACGCTCGAGCGACTCATCGGAACGCCCTTGATGAACAAGGCGCTTCGCCTCTACGTCGACCGCTGGCGCTTCAAGCACCCGACGACCGCCGACTGGATCGCGGCGGTCAACGATGCCACCGGTCGAGACCTTCGCTGGTTTTTCGACCGGACCTTCTACTCCTCCGGGACGGTGGACTACGCCGTCGAGGAGGCGACGTCCGAGAGGGCACAGGCCGCGAAGGGTCTCTTCGACCGGGACGGCCGGCTGGTAGAGACCCCGCCGCCCCCCCTTGCCTCGGCAAAGGGTTGGAACAGCGTTGTCGTCGTCGCGCGTCGAGGCGACGTCGCGATGCCCGTCGACGTCGTGTTGCGCTTCGAGGGGGGGCGTACGCATCGGTCCGCATGGGACGGCGAGGCGCGGTGGAAGAGGTTCCGGGTCGTCGGCGGCCCGCGGCTCGTCGAGGCGACCGTCGACGCCGGCGAGAAAATCCTGCTCGACCTCGACCGCACGAACAACGGTCGACTGACGACACCCGACCCGCGCGCCGCCTCTCGCTGGACCGCGCGCGCAGTCTTCTGGATGCAGAACCTCGTCGATTCCCTGACGCTCGCATGGTGAGGCGCGAAACGTCGGCCCTGCGCTGCTTCGGGAAGGGGCTCAAGCTCTCTCTCTCCCGGCCGTATCTGGCCGCCTCCGTCTGGGCGATGCAGCTTCTGCTCGCGTCGGTGCTCGTCCTTCCCGTCTCGAACGCGCTGCACGCGCTGCTCGACCACTCCTCGACAGGATCGCGAATGATCGCCGATCCCGACTACGGATGGTGGGAGACCATCCGACGCACGCACCCCGACCTTCTCGGCAGCTTTCCGAACGCGATCGAAAGCGCGGCGGGTGCGGAAGGCGTTAAACCGGCCGCGCTTTCCGGTCTTCAGGGCATCGGCGCCATCGCAATCTCGCTCTCTCTCCTCGGCATCGTGCTTCACGCTTTCGCGCTCGGGGGGATTTTCGGTGCGCTCCGCGAGCCACACGGCTCCCTCGTCGTCTTCGGACGCGAAGGGATGCGGCGCTTCCCGGCGTTCCTCGCCTTCACGGTCGCGGCGTTTGCCGCTGCACTCGCGGCCTACCGGTGGATCTACCTCGCTACGGGCGAGATGTTCCGCGAGCGCATGACCGACCTCGACACCGAAGGGCAGGCAATGGCGCTGACGGCGGCACGTCTCGCTCTCTTTCTCGTCGTGCTCGCCGCGATCAAGCTCCTGGCCGACTCCGTCCGCGCGATCTGGGTGGCGCGCCCGGACCTCCCCGCTGTCTCCCGCTTCTTCGCCGGGATCGCCGAGGCCTTCTCACGTCCCGCACGACTCTTCGGGGTGCTCGTCCTGTATCTCCTTTCCGGCGCAACGCTCTACGCGCTCTGGGTCGTTTTCGATCCGTCTGCCGGCGGAGAAGCCCGGTTCGCGCTCGTACCGCTCATCCTCGCGCAACAGGTTTTCGTCTTTCTCCGCTCCCTGCTGAAGGTCGGCTATTACGCCGGAGTCTCGGAGGCGCTCACTCGTGTTCCCTCGCCCGAGTACTCGTACGCGCCGACTCCGGCGCCGGAAGGACCGCCCCCGTCAGTCGGCGGTTCCGCCCACGAAGCCCCGCTCGATGGCCCGGCCGGTGCGGTCTAACCGAACGCGATAGACGAAAGGCTGGCGGCGGTATCGGAAGCCGCGCTGCCGCTCCCACGGGCCGGTGAACCAGGGCAAAAACCGGAGGTCCTGGAACGAGACCGTCGTCGTTCCGTTCGGCTCCGCCGTTACCGTCGCGAGGGGAAACCGCGCGAAGTCGAGATACGACCGCACCTCCGGAAGTCTCGACGCCTCCGTCAGCGCGGGCGAGGGCACCGGCTTCGCGTACCGAGCGATCGTGGCCTGCTCCGGGGGCGGGTAGTAGTCCGACACGCTGGAGAACACTTCGGCGAGGCGCGTCGGGGGACGCGGGGCTGCCTGCCCCGGTCGCCCCTTCGCGAAAGGTCCGATGTCGAAGAAGGCGACGTGGATCTCGTTCTCGCGTTCCGCGAGGCCGAGCCAGCGAAACGGGGAGAGAACCTGGGGCAGGACGATCGCCTTTGCGCCCGGAGGGGTCGCGTCCATCCGCTTCCACGTGCGGAGGGCGGCGCTGTGGAGGGTGGCGCACAGCGCGAGGTACGCGAGGAGTAGCGCCGCGCCGATCGTGGAGACGAGTCTCCCCTTAGCCCGGAAGATCGTCGCCGCGACCAGTGAGATCGAGACGATTGCCGTGAAGATCGGGTCGATGATGAACACCCAGTCGAGCGCGTACCGGCGCCGCGTGAACGGAAGCCCGAACATCGTTCCGAAGGACGTGATCCAATCGAAGGCGATGTGCGACGCGATCCCGACCGCCGAGAACAGGAACAGGGTCGCGAGCGGGGCGTGCCGGGCGTATCGGTTGACGAGACGAGCGACGAGCGCGAGGGCGAGCGCGAAGAACGGAAGCAGCACGAAGGCGTGCGTCCAGCCCCGATGGTTGCGGAGGTAGTCGATCTTGTCGTGCGCGAACAGGATGTCTACGTCCGGTAACATCGATGCCACGAGTCCGAGCACGAACGCCGCGCGGGCCGTGGGCCGATCCGCGAGCATGCGCGCAAAGATGGATCCGGCGATCCCGTGGGTGACCGTATCCATGCGGCGGGCATAATAAGCGCTGATGACCGCCCAATCCCTCAAAGGCAAGGTGGCGCTGATCACCGGCGCGTCATCCGGTCTGGGTCGCGCGTTCGCCCTCGCCCTCGCCGCGGCGGGGGTCAAGGTCTTTCTCGTCGCCCGGCGCGAGGAGGAACTCCGTCGGGTCGTGGAGGAAATCGCAAATGCCGGAGGCGAAGCCGCCTATCACGTGGCCGACGTCCGGGTCACGCCATCGCTCTACGACCTCGTGGACGTTTTGCTTTCCCGCTTCAAGCGGCTCGACATCCTCGTCAACAACGCGGGACTGGGGTACCGCGCGCCGCTCCTGGACCTGAAGCGCGCCGACATTGCCGAAATGCTGGAGACGGACCTCCACGCCGCGATCTTTCTCTGCCAGGCCGCTCTGAACGCGCTCTTGAAGAGCGCTCCGGCCGACATCGTCAACATTTCCTCGATCGCCGGACTCGAAGGCTTCGCCGAAGGAACCGTTTACTGCGCGGCGAAATCGGGGCTCGTCGGCTTCACCCGCGCTCTTGCGCAGGAGCTGAAGCCCGGGAGCATCCGGGTGACGGCGATCTGTCCCGGCTCGATCGACACACCGTTCTTCGAAAGGTTTCGGCCGACGGTTCCGCCCGCGCAGCGACTCGACGCCGAAGATGCTGTGCGGGCTCTTCTCTACGTGTTGACGTCGCCTCCCAACGTGTTGCACGGAGAAATCGTTCTGCGGCCCCGCGTCGTCTGAACGCGCGCCAGACCTCTTCCCCGGCCGGGGCACCCGCAATGCGGCCTCACGGGCGTGAATAGCGGCTCGGGAGCAACCGTCTCGATCCGAATGGACCGGTCGTGCTGCCGCGCCCGGCGGGCCCCGCGATCCGAGGCCTCGATTCCTCCGAAGACTGCGGCGTCCGTATAATCGAAATCGCCCATGCGCACCGTCCTCCTCGTAGCAGTCCTTCTGGCGAGCTTCGCCGAGGCTGGCCGGACGATCCGCGC
>CAJDUI010000061.1_pt1 | contig 18467 bp, 14 predicted proteins | sample 7390031 | NCBI WGS metagenome assembly CAJDUI01 (sample SAMEA7055675, study PRJEB34461) | soil metagenome | biome: terrestrial ecosystem; feature: Peninsula; material: soil | place: Antarctica | collected 2016 | reverse complement strand
GACCGGAGGCACATGCCGACAGCGATAGACACAGAAGAAGAACGGCCTTTTTCATCACGGGCTCCTTTGAGAAGGTTGGGCTCCTCCGCCGTCTAACGGATAGGCGTTCAGCGGCGAGCCGAGCGAGCGCAGCGAGCGGCGCGAGCGAATGCGAGGGCGGCGAGTCCGCTGGAACGCCATGTTAGGCGCGAGCGTACCTTCTAGCGATATTCATGGCTTGTAGAACAACTTGACTGCCAGCCAGGCCAGGAACAGGAATGCGATGACGAACGCCCAGAATCTCCAGCCCGGATACCCGTGCACGGGCGAATCCGGCGATGGCGGGTCATTCCAGATGAGCTTGCTCACGGCTTAGGCCAAGCCGCGCCTAACATGGAATTAGACGTCCCAATCGAAAGACCCAAACGCGTCTCGTGGAGTCACCTAACCTCCCCACAGCGACGGCCAGTGTTCACGTCCATTCTATTGCGACGTCTTCGTTTGGGTTCGGCAGGTCCTCTGGAACGTAAAACAGTTAGGCGGCTCAACCGCGACGCCTAACCCACCTGAGGCAAGACTGGCGGCGCCAGCGGCCGCCAGATCAGGCCGAGAAGTCGCGGACGTCCTTGAACGGGGTGTCGCGATCGGTGAAGTCGGGGCGGTAGTAGCGGTTCGCGGTTTCGAGCTCCTGCTGGAAGCCGTTCTCGAACCCGTTCGCTTCGAGCGCGGAGAGCGCCTCCTCCCACTCCCCCGCCGTGATCGAGCGGGAGAGGGCGGAGTAGCGGTCGTTCGAGGCGGCGCGGTGGATCGGGTAGTACTGCGCCATGAGCGAGATCGCGACTCGGGGTGAGAGCGTCTCGGCGATCCACGCGAGCGACGCCCCGATTCCCCCCGCACCGTTCGGGAGCACGAGCATGCGCACGAGCAGGCCGCTCTTAAGCAGCCCGTCGTCGCCGGAGACGAGCGACGAGCCCTTCTGCCGGTACATCTCCAGGAGCGCCTCGCGGGAGCGCTCGGCGTAGTCGGGTACCTTGGAGTAGAGCGATCCGGCCGACGAGTCGGCGTACTTGAAATCCGGTAGGTAGACGTCGACGATTCCGTCCAGGAGCCGGAGGACCTCGACCGAGTCGTACGCGTTCGTGTTGTAGACGATCGGCAGCCGGAGTCCCGCGCGCGCCGCGAGGAGCACCGCCTTCGCCATCTGCGGCGCGTAGTGCGTCGGCGACACGAAGCCGATGTTGTGGCAGCCGCGATCCTGAAGGTCGAGGAGCATCTCCGCGAGCCGCTCGACCGGGACCTCGTTCGTGCGCTGGGTCTTCCAGTCCTGGCTGATCTGCCAGTTCTGGCAGTAGACGCACCGCAGGTTGCAGTTCCCGAAGAAGACGTTACCGGCGCCGCGCGTTCCCGAGAGCGCGGGCTCCTCGCCAAAGTGGGCCGTGTACGAGGACACGACCGGGTCGAGGCCGGACGCGCAGGAAGCGAGGACGTTCTTCAGGCGGTCGTTCCCGCAGTCGCGCGGGCAGACCGTGCACGACGCCAGCAGCGCGTAGAGCTTTTCCACGCGCTCTTCGAGCTCGCCCGACGCGAGGAGACCGACGTAACCGGGCTCGTACATCCAAACTAACTTAGCATTCCCGCGTGCCGGAACAGCCTCTACGGGGCCGTCGATCCGCACTTCATGATCATGCTGATCAAGATCCTCGGACCCGGCTACGTCGTGTGGGACAAGGCGGCGACGATCCGCTTTAGGAAGCCGGGGCGATCGACTCTCTACGCGCGGTTCCGGATCCCGGAGGAAGAGATCGCGGAGATCCGGCGGCTTCTCGAGACGGAGCCGTCGATCGACCGCGTCTATCAGGTGGAGCTCAAGAGCGCCGATGGTTTGGTCCACGCGGTCGTGGACAAGACGATCTACATCCGGCGAAACAAGAGCTGAATCACTCGCCGACCGGATAGGGGATGGTGTCCGGATTCGCCGGGTCATAGGGCTCCGTCTTCATCATCAGGAACCGCGAGGCCTCCAGGAAGCGGATCGCGTGCGACTCGCCCGGCTCGAGGAAGACGCCTTCGTTCTCCGCGAGGAGGAACTCGTCCCGAGCGCCGCTCTCGACGTTCACTGTCGAAATCCGGACGCCTCCGGAAAGGAGGTGGAAGAAGACCCTCGTGCGCCGGTGGTAGTGGTTGCCCATGACCGCGCCCGAGGACATCTCGCCGCAGACGACGTTGCCGGCCGGGAATCCGCTCAGGATCTCGCGGAAGACGCCCCGGTCGTCGCGCCGCTCGAAGAGCGGCCGAAGGATCTCGTGCGCCATCAGTCGTGCCTCCGAACCCGCGCGACGAAGATCCGCGTGACGTACTGGAGTCCGGTCGTCAGAAACCGGACGAGGCTCGGCGCCGACTTCGAGATCCCCTTCTGGCGGTCCCGGAACGTGTAAGGCACTTCCTTAACGGTCAGGCCCTTTCGCCGGCAGGTGTAGAGAAACTCCATGAAGTACGCGCCGTAACCGGTGGGGATGAGCGAGACCTTGTCGAAGACGGTGCGCCGGACGACGACGAAGCCGCTGTCGTAGTCGCGGATCCCGTAGCCGAGAACGGTCGATGCGAGGCCGTTGATCGCGCGGCTCGCGGCGACGCGCAGCCACGCCCGATCGTCTCGGCCGCCCGGCGCGTAGCGGGACCCCACGACGACGTCGTGCCGGTCGAGCTCGGCGACCATCCCCGGGAGCATGGCGGGAGGCATGCACATGTCCGCGTCCATCCAGCCGACGATCGGGCCCCGGCTCTCGAGGATTCCGCGGTTGAAGGCGGACGCGAGTCCGCGAGTGCCCACGCGCCGGATCACTTTGACGCGCGGGTCTTCCAGATCCTGCGCGAGCTTCCACGTCCCGTCGGGAGAGTCGTCGTCCACGATGATGACTTCCGTCGAGTCTCCCAGGTTTTCGAAGATCCCCCGGACCGTGTCGAGGATGTTCTCCCGCTCGTTGAAAGTTGCGAGCACGATGGATACCCGCGGGTCGCCGGAGGCGAGGTTCCCGTCCGCAGTCACCCGCGACACTGCGCGAGCTTTTCGACGACCTCCTCCACCTGCTCGCGCGTCAGGCCGAGGCCGGAGGGCAGGTAAAGGCCGCGCTTCCAGAGATCGTCCGAGACCGGGTACTGGCCGGAGGTGTCCGGAAACCGCGGGTCGTCACCGATGAAAGCCGGCTGCTGGTGCATCGGGCAGAAGAAAGCGCGGGTCTCGACCCCCTTCTCCTTCATCGCCGCCATCACGCCGTCGCGGCCGCGCCGGAACGAGTCGCCGAGCTTGACCCCGTACATCCAGTACACGTTCTTCGCGTCCGGCGCCTCCCAGGGCAGCTCGACGTCGGGAACGCCGGCGAACGCTTCCGCGTACCACCGCGCGATCTCGCGCTTCTTCTCGACCTTCTCGATGACCTTCTCGCTTTGCGCGAGGCCGATCGCTGCCTGGACGTTCGTGAGCCGATAGTTGTAGCCGATCTCGCCGTGAACGAACCTCGGCTCGGCGAACGCCTGGTTGCGCAGGAGACGAAGCTTTGCGGCGAGCTTCGCGTCGGAGCAAAGGACCATTCCGCCCTCGCCGGTCGTGAGGATCTTGTTTCCATAGAAGCTGAAACACGCGGCGTCGCCGAAGCTCCCCACTTTGCGGCCGCCGATTTCCGCGCCGTGCGCCTCCGCACAGTCCTCGATGACGAGAAGGCCGTGCCTCCGCGCGGGGCGCGAAGACCTCCTCGCCGCAGACGCGAGCGTCCTTCGGCACGTCCACGAGCACGGGCCGGGCCCCCGCCTGGATCACCGTGTTCGCCGACACGATCAGCGTGAAGTCGGGGATCAGAACTTCGTCGCCGGGCCGGATGCCGAGCGCGACGAGCGAGAGGTGAAGTGCGGTCGTGCAGCTGGAGCACGCCACCCCGTGCGGAACCCCGCAGTAGGCGGCGACGCTCTCCTCGAAGCGCGTCAGATAGGAGCCGAGAGACGAAATCCAGTTCGTCTCGAGGCAGTCGAGGACGTAGCGCTTCTCGTTTCCGTCCAGAACGGGCTCCCAGACCGGGATCATCCGACGTTCCTCCCTTTAGCGGGCGCGATGGTATCCCGCACCGCGAACGGTTTCACCGCGACGCAGAAGACCGAGAGGCCGAACGGAAAACGTACCCCGAGCCGGCGTTCGACCGCGAGAACCGCCGACAGGATCGCGTTCACCGGACGTGGAACCGGACGCACGTCCGACCTCGCCTCGGCGCGCGCCTTCCCGCGACGGCGCCCGAGGCGCGCCACCGCGGCAAGCGGGAAGAGGAGCGCGTTGAGCGCCGCGACTTCCGCGCGCCGGTAGCGTCGCTTCGTCCAGACGGCCGCGTCGTGCTCTCCGCGGAGGAAGTCGAACGCAGGCAGCTGGACGAGGAAGAGACCGCCGGGACGCAGAACCCGCACCGCCTCTTCGACGGCGTTGCGCTCGACGACGCCGGAGTGGCACATCACGTCGATCGAGATAACGGCGTCGAACGAGCCGTCCGCGAACGGTAGCGAAGCGACACTTCCCTGAACGAGCGAAGCGCCCCCCCGCGTGCGAGCCAGCCGGATGCCTTCGGCCGAGATCTCGACACCCGCCCGCCACGCGGAAGACCGCAGGTTCGCGAGGAGTCCTCCCGTTCCGCATCCGGCGTCGAGTACCGCGAGCGGCCCCGCCGTTCGGGGTCGCAGGGTGTCGAGCCAGCGCTCGACTTCCCGGCGGACGCCGACATACCACCAGTGGCGGTCTTCGACGGCGAACATGGCCGCGTATTCGTGGGGATTCATGAGGCGGAAAAAGGAAAACGCGAAAGGGAAAACGGGCGGACCGCGTGACCCGTTTTCCGTTGCCCGTTTCCCGTTTCCCGAATCAAGCGACCCAATGCCAGTTCACAAAACGAGCGGCTGCGGCAAAAAGGAGCACGCCCGAGACGATCCACCACGCGAGGCGAACCCGAGGCCGGTCGCGCGAGCCTTCGGCGAGCGCGTAGTACACGGGATAGACGACGAGGAGGAACCGGGGCATCCCGCCCGAGAGCCCGGTCGTCATCGGCAACGCGACCGCCGCGCCCGTCCAGGCCGCGTCCGACCACTTCTTCCGGATGAGCTGATAGATGCCGATCAGGACGAAAACAAGCGCGACAGCGTAGTCGAGCGCGAGCGACGGGTCGCTCCGCCACGACATGTGTTTGAAACGCAGCCCCATCGAGAGAAACCACGCTTCGATTCCGGAAATCGAGCTCGTCCCGCGGTGCCAGCCCTCCATGGAGCGGAAAAAGAGTCCCGGCTCCCCGTAGAGGGCGCCGATGCCGAAGATCCAGAACAAAACCGTTGCGACCGGCACGAGGCCGACCGCCAGAGCCCTTCCGACGCGGCGGCGCCCGTCCGGGCCGCGCTGCTCGAGCGCCGCGAGAAAGAGCGCCGGCGCCGCAGCGAGCGCGGAGGCGCGCGTCAGACCGAGGAGGAATCCGAACAAGAGCGCCCGTGGAAGCGGGCCGTCACGCGCGTCGCGGAACGCGAGGAGGGCGAAGAGCAGGAACATCGACTCGGCGTAAACGGCGCCGAGAAAGAACGCCGTCGGGAAGAGGAGAAGGAAGAGGACCGCCGCCCGCCCGTCCTCCCCGCCCAGACGGCGCACCCCCTCCCGGTAGAAGAGGCTCATCGCGAGAAACAGACAGAGGTACGTCACGATCAGGCCCGCGTGAAAGCCGTCCAGCGCGAAAGTGTCGCGGAGCACCTTCGCGGCGGTCGGATAGAGCGGGAAGAACGCGTGGTTCGACGGCTTCCCGTTGGGGGGCGGCTTGCCGTAGCCCCACTCGATGATCGCCAGATACCACCCGGAGTCGAACTTGGCGTAGAGAGGCGCCCGCAGCTCGAGGGGAATCTCCCAGCGGAGCCGGTGCTCGACCGGAAGATACGTGCGGGCGACCATCCCCCACGCGCCGAGGGCGAGAACCCACGCGGCGACGGCGAGGAAGAGCTTCGGCGGGCCGAAGTGGCGGCCGAGGAATGAGATCAGCTTTTCGACGGCGGTCACGCGCTCAGAAGTCTAGCCGTGAACCCGACCGGGCTCAGAGACTCTTGAGCGCCTTCATCGCGGGCTTCAACTCCTGCCGCGTCTTCCAGAAGCCGGCCCAGGGGTCGGGCTTTTCGAGGCGCTTCGCGAAGGTTTTCAGGTTGAAGGTCCCCGGGTCGAGCTTCGGCACGACCTCGGACCACTCGAGCGGCGTCGAAACAGGCGCCCGGGGGTGGCGGCGCACGCAGTACGGCGAGACGACCGTCTGCGCGAAGCCGTTGCGGAACGGGTCGAGGTAAACGCGCCCCTTCCGCTTCGCGATGGAACCTTCCATCGTCATCTCGGTCGGGTACGCCGCGGATAGCTTCGCGCCGAGAACCTCGGCGAACCACTTGACCTCGTCCGCATCCGGCCCCACGCGGATCGGCACGAAAATGTGGAGGCCCCTCTTTCCGGACGTCTTCGCGAAAGAGACGAGCTGGAGGGCATCGAGCGCCGCCTTCACCTTCTGGCCCGCACGCGCGGCGTCCGCGAACTTGCCGGAGTCGGGATCGAGGTCGAAGCACAGCCAGTCGGGCTGTCGCGGCGTCGCCGTGCGCGAGCCCCAGACGTGGACGGCGATGCAGCCGAGGTTCGCGAGGGCGAGCTGCGTCTCCCTTTTCCCGCCGACGACGTAGTTGCGCACCCCGTTCTCGTGCTCGATCCGCTTCGTCGGTGTGTCGTCGGGCATCGAGTCGGGCTTCTCCTTCTGGAAAAAGCAGCTCCCGAGCATTCCGTTGGGGCACCGCTTCAGCGACAGGAGGCGGTCCTTCACCCACGGTTTGAGCTTCGGGAAGACGAAGTCGTAGAAACGCACGAGGTCGAGCTTCGTGTAGCCCTCGTCCGGCCAGAAGATCTTGTCGGGGTTGGAGACACGCACGGGAAGCGCCGCTTCATCCTTCGCAGTCGCACGGGAGCCTTTCGACTTCGCCTTCACTGCGCCTCCGGCAGGACGACCTCGGAGGGCTTCTTGTCGTCGCGCAGCCCCAGGAAGACCGGCTGCCGCAGCTTCAGGTCGTCCGTCCACTCCTGAAAAGCGACCTGCGCGACGAGTTTTGGCGCGAGCCACGTGGCGCCCTTCTCGCGGGGCGGCACGACGAAGGGGGACGCTTTCCGAACGAGCGGCTGAAAACGGCGGTGGAGCTCGGAGAGGGTTTTCTGCGGAAAGCCCGTTCCGACCCTCCCGACGTAGTGGAGGTCCCGGCGGCGGTAGGCGCCGAGCAACAGCGCGCCGAAGTGAGTGCGCAACCCGGCCGGCGCCGTGTAGCCCGCGACGACGAACTCCTCCTCCTGGTGGACCTTCACCTTGAGCCACTTCGTGCTGCGCCCCTCAATGTAAGGCGCCGAAGCGTCCTTCGCGACGAGGCCCTCGTATCCCCGACGCTTCGCCGTCTTGTACGCCTTCACGCCGTCGGCCTCCAGCCGGCGGGAGGGGAAGAGCCGCTCGACGTCTCCGACCGCCGCCTCGAGCTCCGCGCGGCGCACCGGCAGCGGCTCGTTTCGCAGGTCCCTCCCGCTGCGGTAGAGGCAGTCGAAGACCGCGAACACGGTCGCCTCGCCCTGCTGGAGGAGCTGGAATCGGGACACGAGCCCGCGGTCGAAAGCGACCGCTTCCCCGTCGAGCAAGAGCGCCCGGTCCGGGAGCCCCGCAATTGCCCGCGCGATCTCGGAGAAAGTCCCGGTGCGGTCCTTCGCGTTGCGCGAGAAGAGCGTGACCTCCTTCCCCTCCTTGTAGGCGAGGATCCGGTACCCGTCGTACTTCTCTTCGTAGACCCAACCCTTCCGGTGAAAGGGCTCGTCGACGAGGGTCGCGAGCATGGGTCGCACGCGGAACGGCACCCGGTCCGGGGAGCCGCGGGCCTTTCGAATCAAGAGCCGGACCGGTTCGAGTGCCAGACCGCCTTGCGCCCGCGCCGGGGGAGCGCGAGGAGCTCCGGCTGCTTCAGGAGCTTCTTGATGAGCGCGGGCGGGTCGCCCGACGCCGCCTTCACGACGTCTCCCCCCTCGTCGCGCGCGATCTCCGCGAGGATTCTCTTCGAGACGACCGAGCGTGGCTCCTTCTCCGCAAGGTCGGTCTTGCTCGCGTGCTCGTCTCTGTGCTTGATGAGGAGCCACGGAGGCCGTCCCCCTTCGCGCGCCCGGATGCGAACGAGCACCCACGACCCCTTGAGCTTTTCTCCGTCGAGGGTGAACTTCAGATCCCCCTTCTTCAGCGCCGCGTCCACGTCGGGCGACTCGGGCGTCCACGTGCCGCGGTCCCAGATCATCACCGTCCCGCCGCCGTACTCCCCCTCCGGGATGATCCCCTCGAACTTCGCGTATTCGATCGGGTGGTCCTCCGTCGGCATCGCCATGCGCTTCACGGCGGGATCGAGCGCGGGCCCCTTCGGTACGGCCCAGGAGAGGAGCACGCCTTTCCACTCGAGGCGAAAGTCGTAGTGGAGCGCCGTGGCGCGGTGCTTCTGGATCACGTAGGAGAGCTTCTTCGCCCGCTTGCGGGCTCCGCCGTGACGCCGAACTTTCTTTTCTTTCGATACTCCTCGAGAGCCATGCGCGCCCCCTCGTGCAATCGGAGTGCCCTCCGACTATAAACTCCTGTCAGTGCGCTCCATCGTCACCTGGATCCTGGCCGTGGAGATCCTCGGTCTCGCGGTCCTGCCGGTCCTCCGCGCGTTCTTCGGGAACCGGAGGGATGCGGCTCTCCTTTCGCGCCCGGTCGGACTCGCGCTCGCCGGCTGGGGAGCTTGGGCCCTCGCGCTCGCGACGCCCCTCGGTTTCTCCCGTTGGGCGGTCTACGCCTCGGTCCTCCTTCTCGCGGGCCTGTCGCTCTGGATACGCCGCGGCGCGCCGAAGGAAGCCCGGGCGTTCTGGGGCCCGGAGGAAACACGGGGGGCGCTCTACTTCTGGATCCCCACTGCCGTCTTCCTCCTGATCCGCGCCGCCGTCCCGGAAATCCTCGGCGCGGAGAAGTTCATGGACCTCGCTTTCTTGAACTCCCTGACGCGCGGCCCCCATATGCCTCCGGCGGACCCCTGGATGTCGGGGAGGTCCATCAACTATTACTACTGGGGCTATCTCCTGACCGCCGCCCTAGCCAAGGCGGGCGGCATCGACCCTCTCGTCGGCTACAACCTCGCGGTCGCGACCTTCGCCGGGTTCTCGTTCACCGCGGCCGCTTGCCTCGGTTTCCGGCTTTCCGAGGGTCGGACGCGGGTTGCGCTCGGCGCGGGCTTTGCCAGCGTCTTCGCCGGCAACCTGACGGGCGCCCTCGACGCGTGGGCCCGGCCGTTCGCAGCGGACTTCGACTACTGGCACGCCTCGCGCGTCATCGGCGCGGGCGACACGATCAACGAGTTTCCATTCTTTACGTTCTTCCACGCCGACCTCCACCCGCACCTCCTCGCCTTCCCGTTCTTTCTCGCGGCCTTCGCGGTGGCGGACCGCTGGATCGAGACGGGACGGGGGACGGCGGGAAACAACCTCGGCGTAGCCGCGCTACTCCGCCGCGCCGGACCGCTTCTTCTCGTAGCGATCGTGGCGGGGGCCGCGGTGGCGGCGAACCTGTGGAACACACCGGCGATCGCGATCCTCCTGCTCGTCGCCGGCGTGGCTCGCACCACGCGTGGGGAGGGACTTCCGAAGCCGGGCGCCGCGGTCGCGGGCGCCGTGACCGGCGCTGCGGTCTTCGGCGCATCGCTCGTTCTTACGCATCCCTACCGAACGTCGTTCGAGCTTCCCTACAACGGCATCGGGAGAACTCACGCCACGTCGGGGCTCTTCGAGTTCCTCGGCGTGTGGGGCATCCTCTTCGCGGTCGCGGCCGCGGGCCTGTTCTCCCTCGCCTCCGCCGAGGGAGAGGACCGGAAGCGGCGACGCGACCTGTTTCTCGCGGCGGCCGGAGCGCTTGCGCTGGGCGTCGCGCTCTTCTGGAAGACGCCGGCGTTCGCGCCCATCTTCTTTCTCGCCCTGCTGGCGTTCCGGGCGGCGTGGATTGCTCTCTCGGAAAAGGAGCGAGGCCCCCTGTTCGCCGGGTTCCTCTGCGTGCTCGCCCTGGGGATCATCGCGGGCTGCGAGATCGTCCACTTCAAGGACTCGTACGGCGACAAGCTTCACCGCATGAATACAATCTTCAAGTTCTACCTCCAGGCCTGGCCGCTCCTCGGGATCGGCGCCGTCGTGTTCGCGGATCGCGCGTGGCGGCGCACGAAGGGTTCTCGCCGCGCTCTCGCACTCGTGCTCGCCACCGCCGCCTTCGCCGCAATCCTCTATCCATCGACAGCCGCGGTGTCGCGCCTGCGCCAGGCTAGCGGGAGCTTCTCTCTCGACTCTCGGCCCGCGCTCGAGCGCCGGAACCGCGGTGACCTCGAGGCGATTGAGTGGCTTCGGAAGAACGTGCCGGCCACCGCCACGCTGATCGAAGCAACTGGCGACCCTTATTCGGAGTTCGCGCGAATCTCGTCTCACACCGGGATCCCGACGGTCCTCGGGTGGGCGAATCACGAGGGCCTCTGGCGAGCCCAGGATGCGGAGGTGATGGAGCGGTTCGGGCAGGTGCGCCTCTTCTACACGGCGACCGACCCCGCTGTTGCACAGGGAATTCTCCGCCGGTACGGTGTTACCCACGTTATCCTCGGGGACCTCGAGCGGCGAACCTACCCCGGAGCCGACTCGGTCGCGTCGTTCCCCTTCCTCGAGCGCGTTGCCGGAACTCAGGCCCTCTTTCGGGTCTCCGGGCTCCGATGAGGATTCTTATGGCCCTCGACTACTACCGGCCGAACGTCTCGGGCTTGACGCTCTACGTGGAGAGCCTGGCGAAGGGGCTCGTCGCGCGGGGCCACCAGATCACGGTCCTCACGCACGCCCACCTTCCCGGACTCGCCGCCGAGGAAAACGACGCCGGCGTCCGCGTCGTCCGCGCGCCCGTACTTCTCCGCGCCGGAAAGGCGCTCGTATCTCCGGCGATCCTCACCGCTGCTGGAAAGGCGCTGGCGCATGTCGACGTCTTCCACCTTCATTCGCCCCTGGTGGGGGCGGTGCCGCTCTCGATCGCCGGTCGTGCCGCGCGGGTGCCCATCGTCGTGACGTATCACTGCGACCTGAAACCCCCTCCCGGGATCGTGCAGCGCATTATCGAGACCCTCGCGCGCACGTCCCAGGACTTCGCGCTCGCTCGGGCGCAGACCGTCGTGACCTACACGGAGGACTACGCGCGGAATACTCCGTCGCTCGCGAAGCGGATCTCCCGGGTGCGCTGGATTCTCCCGCCGGTCGTCGAGCCGCCGGACACCGGCCGGAGCGAAGAGGAGGTCCGGAGGCGATACGGAATCCGGGGCAGGCCCGTGCTCCTATTCCTCGGTCGCTTCGCCGAGGAGAAGGGCCTTAGGTACCTCCTTGCCGCGCTGCCCGAGATCCGCCGGCGGTTCCCGAACGTCGGGCTCGTCCTGGCGGGCGAGAAAGACCGTGTGCCCGGAGAGACTATCGGGGAGAAGCTCGCCCCCCTCCTCGCCGATCCGGCGTCCGGCGTCGTCGCAACCGGCTCCGTGCCCCCGGCCGAGATCGCGGACCTCTTCACCGTCGCCGACCTCCTGGTACTCCCGTCGATCAACTCGACCGAGTCGTTCGGGCTCGTCCAGATCGAGGCGATGTTGAAAGGCGTCCCGGTCGTCGCGTCGGACCTGCCCGGGGTGCGCCGCCCGGTCGGGATGACCGGTATGGGAGAGATCGCGCCGATCGGCGACCCGGCCGGCCTCGCACGGCAGATTCTCCGCGTCCTCGAGGCGCCTGCGTCCTACCGGCGCGCGCACGACGAGATCCGCCGGATGTTCTCGATGGATCGCACGCTCGCGGATTACGAGGACGTATACCGGGCCGCCTCGGAGGGGTCGCGTTGAGTCGGCCCGTGCCGGGCGCGGTCGAGATCCTCCGGGCGCACCTGCGCGAGATGCCGCTCCACCGCGTGATCATGCGGTCGATCGAGGCGCGGATCCTCGCGGAGGTCGATTACCCTCGACCCATCCTCGATGTCGGGTGCGGCGACGGCCACTTCGCGACGGTGATCCTCCCGGAAGGCGTCGACGTCGGGCTGGATCCGGGGATGGAGGAGGCAGTCGAGTCCCACGGTCGCGGGGCGTATCGGGTCACGGTCCGAGGCTCCTCCACCGCCATGCCGTTCGCCGACGGCTCGTTCGGGTCGGTTTTCTCCAACTGCGTCTTCGAGCACATCCCGGACATCGATACCACTGTCTCGGAGATCGCTCGGGTGCTCCGCCCGGGCGGCCGCTTCGCGTGCACGGTGGTCGGAGAGCACTTCGACGACCTCCTGACCGACGCCCGCGCCTGGGCGCGTGTGGGCCTCTCCGGGGCGCGACGCGCTTATCTCGAGTGGTTCAACCGAAAATCGGTCCACTACCGCTGGGACCCGCCAGAGAAATGGATTGAACGGTTCGAGCGCGCGGGCTTCCACGTCGAGTCGTGGAGGTACTATCTATCCCCTCGAGCTGCGCACGCGTTCCACCGCGCACACTACGTCAGCATTCCCCACCTGATCGCCCGAAGCCTGACAGGACGCTGGGTTCCCTGGCCCGCCCTCTTCGATCGACCGTTCTGGATCCGGCGGTACCTGCGATACGTCGAGGAACCGGTGCCCACGGCCGGTTCCTGCATCGCGTTCGTCTGTTCGCTCGCTCGGGAAAGCCGAAACACGGAACGTGGAACACCGAACGAGAACACCAAGAGACTCTCACCGCGTAGCCCCGATGGCGCAGGTTAAAATGCGTCAACTTTTTCGGCGTCGGAAACGAACAGCGGAGGAACGCCCGGCTTCATGAGGTTTCTGATCACGGGAGGTGCGGGGTTCATCGGGTCGAATGCCGCGCGCCGGCTTCGGGAGCGGGGGCACGACGTCGTGCTCTTCGACAATCTCTCCCGCCCCGCCGCGCGTTACAACCTCCGCTGGATACAGGGGTTGCACCCCGGAATCCGGTTCGTGGAGGGGGACATCCGGCGGGAGGAGGATGTGCGGTTAATCGAACGGGAGCCCTTCGACACGATCCTCCACCTCGCCGCGCAGGTCGCCGTGACGACCTCGATCGTCGATCCCGTCGCCGACTGGGAGTCGAACGCGCTCGGGACGTTCCGGCTCCTCGAGGCGGTGCGCCGGCGGTACGCGCGCGCCCCGGACACCGCACCACTCTTTCTATACGCCTCGACCAACAAGGTCTACGGTCATCTGACTTCCGGCGAGACCATTCGCGACGGCCGCTGGGACCTCGCGACCGCGACCGGCGGGGTCTCGGAAAGCGAGACGCTGTCGTTCGAGTCGCCCTACGGCTGCTCAAAGGGCGCCGCCGATCAGTACGTCGTCGACTACCATCGCAGCTACGGGCTGCCTACGGTCTCTTTCCGCCAGTCGTGCATCTTCGGCCCCCGGCAGTTCGGCGAAGAGGATCAGGGGTGGGTCGCCTGGTTCGCCCTCGCGGCCACATTCGGGCTCCCGATCACGATCTTCGGCGACGGTCTCCAGGTCCGCGACCTGCTCTGGGTGGACGACCTCGTCGACGGGTACCTGGCAGCTGCCGAGCGGCGCGACGCCGTCTCCGGCAAGGCCTACAACGTCGGCGGTGGGCCGCGGTTTCGCCTGTCCCTGACGGAACTGGTCGGGATACTGGAAACTAAGCTCGGCCACCGGATCCCGATCGAGACCGGGCCGGCGCGCCTGGGCGATCAGAAGGTCTTCTACTGCGACATCACCCGCGCGCGGACAGAGCTCGCGTGGGAGCCGGCGGTCGATCCCGAGACCGGTGTCGACCGCCTCCTCGCTTGGATCGCGGAGAGCCGGGAAGAGATTTCCGACTTTCTCGGGCGCAAAGGGATCCGTGTCCCAGCCAGATGAACCGGGGAGCCGCCTTTTCCGTGAGAGACGAACGGAGCCCCTGAACCGGCACCGCGCGCGCCGTATTTTCGGCGCCCTGCTCCTCGCGGCGGCTCTCCTGCGCCTTCTCGGAATCAACTGGGACGCGGGGCACCACCTGCATCCCGACGAGCGGTTCATCTCGATGGTCGAGGAAAAGCTCGAATTTCCGGCGGGCGCCGCCGAGTATTTCGACTCGGCCCGCTCTCCGTTGAATCCGTACAACCGCGGGCACGACTCGTTCGTGTACGGGACTCTCCCGATGTTCCTGACGAAGGCGGTCGCCAGGGCGATCGGCCGGGACGGCTACGGGGGCGCCCATCTCGTCGGCCGGGCCCTCTCCGGGGTCGCCGACCTTTTCTCGGTGTGGCTCGCCTACCTCCTCGTGAGGCGCCTGGGCGGCCGGCGCTCAATCGCGTTGTGCGCCGGCGCGCTCTACGCGTTTAGCCCTCTCGCGATTCAACTCTCGCACTTCTGGACGGTCGAGACCTTTCTCACCGCGTTCTCGACGCTGACGCTCCTTGGGACCGTTCGGATCGCGCGCGGACAGTCGAGCCTCATCGAAGAGATCGGAGTGGGGATAGCTCTCGGGCTCGCTGTCGCCTGCAAGGTCACGGCCCTCGCGCTCCTTCTGCCCGTCGGGCTCGCTTTTCTCGTCCGGCTCTTGAGAAATGCGAGGGAACCGGAAGCGGTTCCTCTCGGGCGGCAGTTCGGGCGTGCGGCGGCCGGGCTCGCACTCGTCGCAGCGGCCGCTGCGATCTCCATCCGCTTCGCGTTGCCTTACGCGTTCCTTGGTCCGGGGTTGCTGTCCTTCCAGCTGGACCCCCGGTACATCGCCGACCTCAAGCGTCTCGCCCAGCTCTCATCGAGTGTAGCCGGCTTCCCCCCCGCGCTGCAGTGGGCGGGACGCACGATTCTCTTTCCGATCCGTAACTTCGTCCTGTGGGGTGCCGGGCCGTTCTTCGGCTTCTCCGCGCTCGCTGGTGTCGCCTGGGCCACGGCAGCGCTGCGTCGCAGGATCAATTGGCCGCTCGCGCCGCTCGTAGCCCACGCGCTCTTCCTTTTGCTCTATCACGGCACGGCGATGGTCAAGTCGCTGCGCTATCTCATACCCGCCTATCCCGCACTCGCCGTGCTCGCCGTGCTTGCTCTTTCGGCGTTCGCCAGCCGATACGGGGGGCTTCGCGGAGTGCGCGGCTGGGTCGCCCGCCACGCCCCCACTGCCGCTGCTGCCGGCGCGCTGCTCTGCGCGCTCGCCTTCACCTCGATCTACCGGCGCCCTCATCCGCGCGTCGAGGCGGCGCGGTGGATCTACGCGAACGCCCCCGCCGGCGCGCGTTTCGGCAACGAGACGTGGGACGACGCGCTCCCCCTGTCGCTGCCGGGTTACGACGTCGCCACCTACGCTGGGCCGGCCCTCGACCTGTGGGCCCCCGACTCGACCGACAAAGTCAACCACATACTCCAGACGCTCGAGAAATCGGACTGGATTGCAGTGACGAGCAATCGTGTGTACGCAAACATCACGCGCCTTCCGGCCGTGTTTCCAATGACGACTGCGTACTACCGAGCGCTCTTCGATGGGCGGCTCGGGTTCGAGCGCGCCGCCGAGTTCGCCTCCTACCCGTCCCTCGGGCCGCTCCGGTTCCCCGACGACCGCGCGGAGGAACAGTTCACCGTCTATGACCACCCGCGAGTGCTCCTTTTCCGCCGCACTGCCGCGTTCTCCGAGGATCGCGCGCGAAAGATCCTGAGTGCGGCGCTCTCGAAGACCGCGCCGCCAACGATTCACGACTGGGAAAAGATGCCCCGTTCCGCGCGACCCGTCGGGACCTCTCTCGTCCCGCGCGCCCGCGCGGACCTGGAGCGCGAAACGAGGGCTGCCCTGCCGTCGCTCGGCGTCGGCTCCTTCGGGGCGGCGGTGCTCTGGTATGGAGCGCTCTTCCTTCTATGGGCAATCGCGTTCCCGCTCGCACACCTTCTCTTTTCGAGGCTCGACGATCGAGGGGCGGGGGTCGCGCGGACTCTCGGCCTCTTGCTGGCGACTTTCGTTCACGTGGTCGCGGTGCAGGCCGGGCTCTTCCGAAATGGGCGTCCCGCCGCGTTCTTCGCCGTTGGGCTGGTCGCGGCCGCCTCCGCGCTCGTCGCGTTCTCCCGACGAGAGCGGCTCCGGGGCTTTCTTCGCGAGCGCTGGAGGCTGATCGCGGCAGGGGAAGCCGCCTTTGCCGCGGGCTTCCTTCTGTTCGTCGGAATCCGCGCGCTCAACCCGGAGATCTTCTGGGGCGAAAAGCCCATGGACTTTTCGATCTTGAACATCCTGGTCCGGACCGGGACGCTGCCCCCTTCCGATCCCTGGTTCGCCGGCGTTCCCCTCGGGTACTACGCCTTCGGCCAGCAGATCGTCGCGTTTCTGACTCTCCTGACCGGACTCTCCACCGCGTTCACGTTCAACCTTGCGTTTGGTCTGCTCGGCGGCGCCGTTCTTCAGACTTCGTTCACGCTCGCCCGGAACTGGACGGGAAGCTGGAAGGGAGGGCTCATCGGAGCGAGCCTGACCGTACTCCTCGGGAACCTCTCGGGCTTGAGGGAGTGGCTCGTCAACCACCGCCCTCTCGACTGGCACTACTTCTGGGCCACGTCGCGTGTCATCAAGGACACGATCAACGAGTACCCGTTCTGGAGTCTCGTTTTCGCGGACCTGCACGCGCACGTCATCGCGATCCCGCTCTTCCTCTTCGTTGCGACGGCAGCGCTGCACTTCGTTCGCGTCCACTCGGACGAGTGGTCGAGCCTGGCCCGGAGGCTCGTGGCGGGGGTCGTGCTCGGCTTCGCCGCCGCGGCGCAGGCGCTCACCAACGCGTGGGACGCTCCGCTTCTCGCGGGGGTCTTCGCGGTCGCCTTCTTCGCCGCGGCGGCGGTGTCGTGCCGCCTCTCGCTGGCTTCGCTCGGGAGATCTCTCGCGAGCATCGGGGCCGCCGTGGCGACGGCTCTCCTCGTTGCGGTCCCGCTCTGGATCCGGGGAGGCGGGAGACCGGGGTTCGGCCGCAATGTCGATGCGGGAGCGTCGGGCGTGGACGTCTTGACCGTATTCGGGCTCTTCTTTCTGCTCGCGTTCGCCTGGCTTCTCCGGCGGATCTCCGAGAGACTGGCGGCAGAGGGCATCGGCCGGACGTCCGGTCGCATCGTCGTCGTCGTCCTCGCGGCCGGGCTCGCTCTCGCCGGCGTGATTTCGGTCGACCTCCTCTGCATCGCCGGAGTCCTCTTTGCGCTCGTGGCGGCGGTCGACCGCGAGTCGAGCGGCGAAGACCGGCTCGCCCTCGGCCTTCTCGTTCTTGGCTTTCTCCTCGTCCTTTTCCCCCAGAGGTTCTTCGTTGCCGACCGAATGAACACGTTCTTCAAGCTGTACCTCGAGGCCTGGCTCGTGTTCGCCGTCGCGACGACGGCTCTCGTGTTTCGACCCGCGCGGCCCGGCGGGTTCGCTCGATGGGCCTGGCCCGCGCGGGCTCTTGTGGCGTTGGTCGGAGCGGCAGCTCTCTTTACGAGCGTCACCGGCGCATACGGAGCGGTCGGCAATCACTTTGCCCCCTACTCCGGCCCGTCACTCGACGGCCTGCGGTATCTCGGAGAATCCCGCCCCGGGGAGTACCGGGCAGTGCTCTGGCTTCGCCGTTCTCTACGCGGGACCCCCGTCGTCCTGGAAGCCCAGGGCGCGTCGTACCAGGACTTCAGCCGGATCTCGATGCTCACGGGACTCCCGACGGTTCTCGGCTGGGAACACCACGTCAAACAGCGCGGAAACCCGGAGGAAGAGGTGTCGGCTCGTCGAGAAGCCGTGAAGCAGATCTACACCACAAAGGACTCGAACCGCATCGAGTCGCTTCTGCGCCGCTACCACGTCGGCTACGTCTACCTCGGTTGGCTCGAACGCCAGACCTATCCGGGGGAGGGGTTGAAGAAGTTCGACAGGGACAAGAGCCTCTTCGAGCTCGCGTACGTGAACGACGACGCCCGGATCTATCGGGTTGTGGGCGGGGATTCGGAAGACGTGATCGCGCCCGCGCGCGAATCGTTGCCTCCGACGGCGCCGGGGCAGGAAGTCATCGAGGTCGAGGAGCCCCCGTCGATTCTCGAGGCCGCCGAGGGTGGCACGCCATGGTCCGGAATGCGCGAGCCTCGCGACGCGGCGGTCGACGGCCGGGGCCGGCTGTGGATCGCCGACTTCGGAAACTCGCGGCTCCGAATTTTCGACGGTGAAGGCGGTTACCTCGGCGGATGGGGCGGGCGGGGTAACGGAACGTACCAACTGCGCGAGCCCTGCGCAGTCGCCGTGCGCGGTGAAGACCTCTACGTTGCGGACACCTGGAACGGCCGGGTCCAGTACTACTCGCTCGCGGGCGAGTGGAAGGCGACTTCGGCGGGCCTCTACGGCCCGCGCGGCGTCGCCGTCGCGCCTGACGGGCGAGTCTGGGTCACCGACACCGGAAACAATCGGGTGATCGT
>CAJDUI010000117.1_pt1 | contig 18849 bp, 17 predicted proteins | sample 7390031 | NCBI WGS metagenome assembly CAJDUI01 (sample SAMEA7055675, study PRJEB34461) | soil metagenome | biome: terrestrial ecosystem; feature: Peninsula; material: soil | place: Antarctica | collected 2016 | reverse complement strand
CCCGCTCGCCCGGCTGCCGCACGGCGCCCTTGATCACGACGGTGCCGTCATAAATCTCCGGCACCTCCATTTCGAAGAGCCGGATGAGTAGTCGCGGATCGGTCCGCGACAGCACGAGCTGCGGGCCCTTCGGGTTCCTGTGGACGTCGAAGAGGATCGACCGAATCCGCTCCCCCTGCCCGTAGCGTTCCGCGCGGGACTGCTGGTCGCGGGGGATGATCGCTTCGGTCTTGCCGAGGTCGACGATCATGTCGCCCCTCTCGAAGCGCTTCACCGTCCCGCTCATCAGCTCGCCGACTTTCGGGAAGTACTCGTTGTAGATATTGTCGCGCTCCGCCTCGCGGACCTTCTGATAGAGGACCTGTTTGGCCGTCTGCGCCGCGATTCGGCCGAGACCCATCGCCTCGCGATAGACGCGCACCTCATCCCCGAGCTCGAGATCGTCCACCTCGGTCGCCGGGTCGGTCTCCGGATCCGCGCCGGGCCGGAGCACACGCACCTCGCCGCGGGATCCGTGCTTGACGATGAGCTCGCGCGCCTCGTCGAGCAGCATCTGCGGCGGCGGCTCCTCCGATTCCGTGTCGAGCTCGGCAACCACCGTGCGTGGCGAATAGACGGTCATCGCCCCTGTCGTCCGGTCGATCAGCGTCACCATGGCCTTGTCGTGGTAGAACTTTCTCGCAGCCGAGGACATGGCTTCCTCGAGCGCGCCAAACATCTTTTCGGCGTCGATGTCTTTCTCTCGCGAAACCTGTCGGATGACCGACGGATCGATATTCATCGGACCGTACTGCTCCTCGACCGCGACGATTCGACCATCCCTAGCCGCGGCGCTCCGGCCACTCGTACTCCAGGCGCGCCAGTCGAATATCGCGGAAACGGACATTATAGGTTTTGCGATTCTCCCCATCAAACACCCGGAGCAGATCTCCCTCCACGCTCTCGAGCGTTCCGCGCAGGTTCTTGCTCCCCGCGGCGGGCGCGCCGGCCGCCCCGGAGGGCTCCGGGAAGACCGGATCGTCGGTCTTCACGCGGACCCGGCGCCCGACGAACCGCCGGGCGTCGTCGATCGAGTAGAGCTTGCGGTCGAGCCCCGCCGAAGAGACTTCGAGCAGGTAGCGGTGGGCCATCTCGTCGGACGAGTCCAGGAGAGCCGAGACCTCGCGGGAGACCTTCTCGCAGTCTTCGACGGTGACGGGGCTTCCGTCCTGGCGCTCGAGGACCACGCGCATCACCGAGGACCCTCCGCTACCGGACGGTTCGACGTCGAGCAGACGGCACTCCTGTCGATGGGCAATGGCCCGGATTTGCTCCAGCGTTTCCTCCTTGAACCGCATTTCCTATCTCGTTTGAAACAAAAAGCGGGCCTGCGCCCGCTACCTCGATCGTCGAGAGCCGTCTCTATGTATCAAATAGGGGGTGCGAGCCGCAAGCCGCTCGCCTCCGAATAGCGAGAATCGCTCGGCGCGCGAAGGTGTTAGGACCGAGGGTAGTTCCCTGCGGTAGCGAAACAACGTGTTCCAGATCGTCGAAAAAGGGCAGAAGCCTTTCCCGGTGGAGAGGGCGATTCTCCTTTCGCTCGCGGGCCACGTTCTGATCGCGATCGCCCTCATGACCGCTCCGCCGACGTCGAGCGCTCCGCTGCGCCCGGGTGGCCTCCTCGCAGCGTTCACGCCGCCCGAACGCGAGGATCCGCCGATCCCCGTCGTCTTCCGGGAGGCTCCCGGCCCCGCGCGCAAGAACCCGAACCCCGCTGCCCCCTCCGACGCCACCCGGCGCGCGGGCGGCGGAGAGGCCTCGCGGCCGAGGTCGGAAACGCCCTTTTTCCAGCCGCTTCCCGGCATCGAGGGGCTCGAGCCCGGCCGCCGAGGGGGCCGGAACGCTCCCGCTCCCGAATCGCCGCGCGGTGAGGCCGCCGCCCGGCGGGGTGAGGAGGAAGGGGGCCCCGAGGACGACCCCGGGAAGGGGGTCTTCGGCCCCCGAGGGGAGGGTTCGACGGAATCTCCTCTGGCCGCAAACGGCGCCCCCGCGCGGGAGGGGGAGAGACTCTCCCGACTCGATCAGGCCATCCGCGACGCCGCGCGGGACACGGCGGCCGGCGGCGTCGGTCAGGAGGGCGCGGGTTTTCCGAATCCCGACGGCGGATTCGTGGACTCCGGCCCGCTTTCCTTCGATACGACCTGGTACGACTGGGGTCCCTACGCTGCGGAGATGGTGCGCCGCATCCGTCTAAACTGGGAGATTCCCGACCTCGCCCGGCTCGGCTGGAAGGGCAGACTCACCATCCGGTTTTTCATCCTCGCGGACGGGACGGTTTCGGATGCGACGATCATCAAACGGTCGGGGGTGCCCCCCTTCGACTTCGCTGCTCTTCAGGCGATCCTGAAGTCGTCGCGCTTCCGGCCGCTCCCGCAGGACCTCAACTCCGAGCGCGAGGGCGTGACCGTAACCTTTTTCTACAATATTCGTCCGGAGCAAGAGGCACAGCCGGAGGGGGCACGATGAACGACGCAGCGCAAATCCGCTCGGCGCTCGAGAGCGCGACGACGATTGCCGTCGTCGGCTGTTCTCCGAAGCGGGAACGGCCGTCGAACGCGATCGCCCGATACCTCGTGGAGCAGGGTTATCGCGTGATCCCGGTCAACCCGGGCCATACGCAAATCCTCGGAGAGACCTGCTACCGCTCGCTCCAGGAGGTCCCGGCGGAGGTCGAGATCGATATCGTGGACGTGTTCCGCCGGTCGGACCAGGTGGCCCCGGTCGCCCTGCAGGCGATCGCTCGAAAGGCCGGGTTCTTCTTCATGCAGCAGGGCGTGGTGGACGAGCAGTCCGCGCGGCTCCTCGAAGAAGCCGGGATCCCCGTGGCCATGGACCGCTGCATACTGGTCGAGCACGCCAGCCGGGGAATCGCTTCTCGGAATTTCGATGTCCGGCCGAGGCGTTAACTTCTTGCCTGAAGATGTGGTTATTGAAGCAACTTAGTCCCTCCCTTCCGGACGGGGCGGAGAGGTAGAGAGCGAGACTCAATGGAGAAATCCACAAAGCGAGCCCTTTCATTTTCGGTGCTCATCGCCGCGGCCGTCATCTTCGGAATGGTCGTCGCGAGCTCCGTCAACGTCACTCCCCGATCGGAGGCGCAGCGGGAGGCTCCCGCGCGCGCGCGCTCCGGCTCGGTCCTTCTTCCTTCTTTCGCGGACATCGCCGATGAGACCATGCCGGCGGTCGTTTCGATCACCTCGACCGAGATCGTGAAGGGATCGTCCCGGCGCTTCGTCTCCCCATTCGGCGGCGGGGGTGGCGGGAACGGCGACCCGTTCGAGTTTTTCTTTGGACCTCAGCAGCGGCGCGGGCAGCCCCAGCCGCGGGACGAGGAAGAGCATCCCGAGCGACAGGGGGGGACGGGGTTCCTGATCTCCGAGGACGGATACGTCGTTACGAACTATCACGTTATCGAGAATGCGGACAAAGTCGAGGTCCGGCTCTCCAACCGCGAACGGTTGACGGCCCGCATCGTCGGGCGGGACCCGGCAACCGATCTCGCGCTGCTCAAGATCGAAGCCAAACAGAGACTGAATCCGCTCCCGCTCGGCAACTCCGACTCGCTTCGAGTCGGTGAGTGGGTCATGGCCATCGGCGACCCTCTGAACTTCGACAAGAGCGTCACGGTGGGTGTTGTCTCTGCGAAGGGCCGTTATGGCCTGACCGCGGATCGGGCGACCAGCTCCTTCGAGAACTTCATCCAGACCGACGCGGCGATCAACTCCGGCAACTCGGGCGGGCCTCTCATCAACGTGCACGGCGAGGTGATCGGCATCAACACCGCCATGTTCCGGCCCGCCCAGAACATCGGTTTCGCGGTACCGATCAACACGCTGAAGAGCGTTCTCCCTCAGCTGCGCGAGAAGGGAAAGGTCACGCGGGGCTTCCTCGGAATCAACATCGAGAACGTCGACAGCGATAAGGCTGCGGCGTTCAAGTTGAAGTCGCTCGACGGGGCGTTTGTCCAGTCCGTGGAGTCCGGGAGGCCGGCCGACAAGGCCGGAATTCGTCCGGGCGACGCGATCGTCCGGGTGGACGACCTGCCCGTCAAGGACACGCGGGAGCTCATCGGATACGTGTCGGGCAAAGCGCCGGGCAGCAAAGTCCGCCTCGGGGTCGTGCGGGACGGCCGAGAGATGGCGCTCACTGCCACCCTTGCGGAGAGGGACGCCGCATCGGAAGAGGAAGAGGAGACCGGTGCCGTGAATCTCGTAGTACATCTGCAGGCCGTTCACGGTAGCGTAGCGCGCCTTCGCGTTCTGTCTCGCGTCGGTCTGCAGAAGCATCCGACCTTCGCGGCCGCGGATGCGGGCATCCGCGAAGGAGACGTCATTACCGAGGTCAACGGACGGCGGCTCACGTCGACCGACGATTTCGGCAAGCTCGTCGGGGGCGCCCGCAAAGGGGAGTACCTTCGGCTGTACATCATTCGGTCCCGACCCGCCCCGGTCTCGTTCTTCGCCCTGGTGAAGATCGAGGAGTAAAAGCTTCCTGCTCACCCGTGACGCCCGCCTCCCCGGCGGGCGTTTCTTTTGGCTGCGGGAACAACTGGCGCACTCTCTGCATTTACACGGTCGCATGAGCCAGAAGGTCCTCGTCGTCGACGACGACGCCGGCATCCGCGACACGCTCCGGATGATCCTCGAGTACGAAGGCTACGAGGTCTCGACGTCCCCGGACGGCAAGACCGCGCTCGCCGACCTCGACGCCGGCCCGGTCGACGCGGTCCTTCTCGACATCAAGATGCCTGGCATGGACGGTCTGGAGGTGCTCGACCGGATCGTGGCAAGAGAGACCCCGCCGCCCGTGCTCATGATCTCCGGGCACGGCGACATCGCGACGGCGGTCGAATCGCAGCGTCGGGGCGCGGTCGATTTCCTCGAGAAGCCCCCACAGCGCGAGCGCATCCTCGTCTCCCTGCAGAACGCGCTCTCGCGCTACAAGCTGAGCGCGGAGAACGAGAGGCTCCGCACCGCCCTCGAGGAAGAGTCCGTACTGATCGGCAGGAGCGCCCCGATGTTGCGGCTCCGACAGGAAGTTGCGCGGGCGGCGCCCACCGGGGCGACCGTCCTCATCCTGGGCGAAAGCGGAACGGGCAAGGAGCTTGTCGCCCGAGAGCTCCATCAGGCGTCGCGTGTGTCGAACGGTCCGTTCATTCAGGTCAACTGTGCGGCGATCCCGGAGGAACTCATCGAGTCGGAGCTTTTCGGCCACGAAAAGGGATCCTTCACGGGGGCCGTGCGGCGGCAGACAGGCAAGTTCGTCGAGGCGGACGGCGGCACGATCTTCCTCGACGAAGTGGGCGACATGTCCACCCGGACTCAGGCGAAGGTCCTGCGGGTGCTCGAGGCCGGGGAGGTCGAGCCGGTCGGCTCCGCCCGGGTCCGCCAGGTGAACGTGCGCGTCATCGCCGCGACGAACCGCGACCTCACGGAGGCGATCCGGGAGGGGCGCTTCCGGGAGGACCTCTTCTTCCGGCTGAACGTCGTCCCGGTCCGGACGCCGCCGCTTCGGGAGCGAGCCGAAGACATCCCCGAGCTCGTCGAGCACTTCACCCGGCGCTTCTGCGCTCGAGACCACTGCCGGCCCCGGCGGTTCGCCGCTTCGGCGCTCGCTCTCCTGAAGGCGAGGTCATGGCCCGGAAACGTGCGGGAGCTCAAGAACCTCGTCGAGCGGGTCCTGATCATGACCGACACGGACCCGATCGATGCGAAAGATCTGCCGCCGGAGGCCCGGGTCTCTCCTGCCGAAATATCCGAAAGAGGCCTCGAGATGACGACCCTCTCCGAATTCAAGGAGTTCGCAGAGCGCCAGTTCCTGATGGCGAAGTTGAGAGAGAACGGCTGGAACATCAGCCGTACGGCTGAGGTGATTCAGACCCCGCGCTCGAATCTGTACAAGAAGATCGATCACCACAGGATCACCCGGGATCAGAACTAACCGGTATCCCGCCGCTCTCCCTGTCCTACGGCCGCCTTCCGCAGAGCGCAGGCTCTGTCAGCAATCCCTGGAAAAATGAGACCTTCGGGCCTCAGAATGACGGCCAGGAAATGTTGACCCTCGCCGACTTCACCGAGGTGGGAGCGCTTCTCACCGGTCACTTTCGCCTGTCGTCCGGTCTTCACTCCGACCGCTACCTGCAGTGCGCAAGGCTTCTCATGTGGCCCGAGCGCGCCCGGAAAGCGGGCCACGACCTCGCCCGGAAGCTCTCCATTTTCTCGCCGCAGGCGGTCCTGTCTCCCGCCATCGGGGGGATCGTCATCGGCCACGAGGTCGCGCGCGCGCTCGGCGTACGAGGGCTCTTCGCGGAACGCAGAGACGGCGCGTTCGTTCTCCGGCGCGGGTTTACGTTCTCCCCCGGTGAGCGTGTCGTCGTCGTGGAGGACGTCTTCACGACGGGCGGCTCGACCCGGGAAGTGTGTGCGGCCGTCCGGTCCGCGGGCGGGACCGTCGTGGCTGTCGGGTCGATCGTGGATCGCGGCCTTCCCGCAGGGACTTTCCCGGTTCCCGCGAGCTCGCTCCTCTCCCTGGACGCTCCCTCCTGGCCCGAGGAAGGCTGTCCGCTCTGCGCCCGAGGCGTCGCCCTCGATACTCCCGGAAGCCGGCTTCCTGCGAATCCCCCTGCCTGACGAGAAAAAGCGCGCCTCGCTTCGGGCTTTCCGCCTTACGCTTGCGTCCCATGGAAATCACACGTATCTGCGTCTACTGCGGAGCGAGCGCAACCCGCGACCCGGCCGTCGAGACCGAGATCCGGACTTTCGGTCGCGAGATGGCGCGTCGCGGGATCGTCCTCGTGTACGGCGGTTCGTCGCTCGGACTGATGGGCGCCCTCGCCGACGAAGTGCTCGGCGCCGGCGGCAAGGTCATCGGCGTCATCCCCAAGACGCTCGTCGGGCGCGAGTCGGCCCACAAGGGGCTCACGGAGCTCAAGGTCGTCTCGACCATGCACGAGCGCGAGCAGGTGATGTCCGACCTGGGTGACGCGTTCGTGGCCTTCCCCGGCGGGTTCGGGACGCTCGTCGAGATCATCGAGATGATCACGTGGAAGCAGCTCGGCATCCACGGAAAGCCGATCGTGATCGCGAACATCGGCGGATACTTCGATGCGCTCCTGCAGCAGTTCGATACGGCGATCCGGCACCGCTACGCGCGCCCGGAGGACAAGATCCTGTGGGCGGTCGCCGAGAGTACGAAGGCGATCCTGACGCTCTTAGACGGCGCGCCGGTCCTCTTCCGAAAGGCGGGGGATTGGGCTTAAGCCGGTAGCCGGTAGCCGGTAGTGCGACGAAAGCTCAGCCTTCGGTCTTCTCGGCTTCCGGCTTCCGGCTTGCGGCTCCCCGGTCCCGCAGCTTCAACTCTTCGAGGAGAGTCCGATTGATTCCGACCAGGTCGGCGAGGAGCGCGATCAGAAACGTCTGCGCCCCGACGACGATCAGGACCGCGGCAAGAATGAGCGACTGGACATGGCCGCCCGGGTTCTGCCCCGTGAAGTAGAACCAGAGAAATCGTGCCCCGGGCGACGCGCAGATCCTTCGACCCCGCCTGGATGAGCGTCTCCAGGGTGTAGGTCATCCGGGAGAACACGTTCACCCGCCGCGCTGCTTCGCGCGAGAGCGCGCGGAATCCCGAGGCCGCGTCGGGGACTTCGAGCCCCGACGCCTGGCGCACGACCCAGCTGCCGATCCGCTGAAGGAGCCGCTTGCCGGGAGAGAAGTGGGCGAGCTTTCCCGCTCGGCGGTCGCCCACGACGAGGTCGGCGCGCCCGGCGAGGACGGGCTCGACGAGCGCGGGGATGTCCGCGGGGTCGTACTGGAGGTCGGCGTCGAAGTTGACGATGACGTCCGCGCCCATCGTGAGCGCCTCCTCGAGTCCGATCGAGAACGCCGCCGCGAGGCCGCGGTGCGCCGGCAGCCGCACGATCCGGTCCGCGCCCCCGGCCCGCGCGACCTCTGAGGTCCGGTCGGTTGAGCCGTCGTCCACGACGAGCACCGCCACTTCCGAGAAACCGGCGATCTTCCGGCTCAGGGCGGCGAGCGCCGCGGGGAGGGCGGCTTCCTCGTTGAAGGCGGGGATCTGGATGACGAGCTTCATGGAGGAAGCTGTCAGCGTTCCGCGTTCCGCATTCCGCTCCGGTCCCTGCTGACAGCGGATGGCTGGGAGCGGATCGCTTTCATGATGACCGCCGCAAAGGCGGTCAAACCTATAACGGATATCAAGAGCTCCCATCGAGGGATCTGGAACCTCCCCTCCACGCGATGTCTCCCCGGCGGAAGCTCGACACCGAAAAAGATCCCGTTCGCCACGAACCCTTCGGCCCGCCGCCCATCCAGGAAGAACCGCCAGTACGGCGCGAAGCGCTTGTGAGAAGACACGAGAAGTGACGGAAGCGGAGTCTCCGTCTCGAGGTGGAAGCGCTCCGGCTCGAGCGCCACGAGCTCGACGGAGCCGCCCGAGCCGCGCGCGTTTTCGGACGCGGTGAGGCGGCGCGCGAGGTCCGGCGGCACGAAGACTCCGGTCGCGAGCGTCGTGCGGTCGGCGATGCGCACCTCTTCGATTCCGCCGGCGTACGCCCGGGGGACGAGCCAGAACCGGGGGAATGCGCTCGGACGAGCGAAGAGCGTCAAGTCGTCCCCCTCGAAAACCCGGGGGAAGCGCTCGGGATGGTCGATGGGTCGCCGCTCGTCCCCGTAGGGCTCCATAGCGGCGGCGTCGCGACTCTCGACTTCGCCGCCCGTCGGATGCGGTGACGAGGGAGGCGCGGCAAGCGTCGTCACGTTCAGGAGGTCGAGTACCGGAGAGCCGGGGTCGAGCGAGCGCGGGTGGAAGAGCAGGTAGGTGCCGTAGCGGCCGAAGGAGTTGGGATCCGCCGCCGACACGAGCCGGCGATAAGCCGAGTCGTGAAGCAGGTGCCCGCGGGCGTCCTCGAGATCGAATACCTCCGAGATGTTCGGGAGAAGCGTCCAGCCCGCCGCCGCAAACCTTCCGGGGGCCCTCTCCTGCAAATGCGCGATGCCGGGCGTCCGCGAGAAGACGGCGTCGGAGGCCCTTGCGACCGAATGAAAGTCGAGAGCGTGAAACGCAAGCGGCACCGCGATCAAGAAGGGGGCGGCCTGGAGCGCGGCGGTACGTAGAGCGTTGCCCGCCGCGAGCCGCTCGAGCCGCTCGGCCCCGCACGCGGCCAGAACGGCGATACCGAGTACGACGAGGATCTTCGATCGAGCGAAAAGCGCGTTGTCGAGGAGGGGAAGCGATCCCACGAAACGGAGTATCGAGCCTCCTCCGTAGAGGGGAATCGCAACAACGGCTGCCAGAGTCGCGGCCCATGCGGCGAGTGACCGCCGCCGTTTGGAGAAGAGCCCGACCGCTGCGAGCGCGCCGGCGACGAGCCCCACACCCGCTGCCGTCTCGACGTAGTTGTCGCCCGGGATCCAGCCAACTCCCCGGTAGTCGCCGCGACGCGTGTTGCCCTGGTAGTCCGGCAGGAAGTAGAGGCGCAGGTGGCGGAGGGGCAGAGCGAAGGACCTCCCCATGCCCTTGCGAACCTCCTGATAACCCGACGCCGCGACAAAGCGTGCCGACGCGAGAATCGAAGGGAAGAGGATTGCGATCGAGATCCCCGCCGCGAGGCTTACACGCAAAAACGCGCCGGGCGCGGCCCGGCGCTCCCGCGCTGCACGAAAGACGAAGTAGAGGGCGGCAGCGAAGACGCCGTAGAGGATCCAGTGCGGGAAACCGCCCGCGAGGCAGAGGAGGAAGGCCGCCGCCGCGAAGGCGACGGACCGCGCCGGGCGCTCCTCTTCGAAGGCCCGGTCCACGGCGGCAAGAAGGAGCGGGTAGGTGACCGACACGGACGTGTGCATCCAGAGTCCCCAGACCGTCTGTCCGGTCGAGAAGGCCCACGCCGCCGCACCCGACGCCGCCGCCAGGTCCGAAAACCCGCGGCCTCTCAGGAAGAGCCACGCCGCGAGATAGGCGAAGTTGAATTTGAGGAAGAGGATTGCCGTCTCGATCCACGCCTCCGGGAAGGCGAGAGACGGGATCGCGACGAAGGGCGAAAGGAATCCCTGCGCGAGGTGAAACGGTCCGATCGACCCGGACGACACCCACGGGTTCCAGAAGAAGCCGCGCGGAAAGTCCCGGTAGCGGACGAGCGTGGTCTCGCCGGAGGCCGCGGGGTCGGCGAGCAGCGGGTTTTCGACGCGCTGGACGCCGCGATCGGTGGCGCGCCAGGGATGGTGCGCCCGCACGAACTCGTGGGTGCGCCCGCACGAACTCGTGCGAGGAGAGAACGCGTCCGCGCGCAAGGAGCGGCGCGAAGAGGACGAGGTCGAAGACCAGGAGGGTAGCGAAGCCGAGCCGGCGTGACGTCATTTCGAGGCGCTGCGTTTTTTCTCGGTCATTCCGAGGCGCGCAGCGCCGAGGAATCTGGGGCTCCCGCGATCAGATCCCTCGCGGAGCCTGGCCTGAGGCGGGAGACCGCAGTCGAGAGAGACACAGATCTCTCGCTTCGCTCGGGATGACAGGTCGAGAGAAGGGCTCGGGACAGCTGAAGCGCAGGACTGGAATGACTGAGGGCCGCTCAGGATGCCCCGCGAGGCTATGTCTTCCTCGCGACGATCACGCGAAAGTACGACTCCACCCAGCCGCGCTCGAGCAGGTGATCCTCGAGCGCAATCAGGCGCGAGAGCGCGCCGGTACTGTCGCCCCGCAGGCGCTCCATGTCGAGGCAGGGAAAGACGAACCAGAGGATGTTGCCGCCGTACGGCCGCTCGTCCACGATCTCGAAGTGACGCGCGACGATCGGCCGGATCGCGCTCGAACGGATCGATTCGGAAGGGTCGTCGAGCGGGAGAGGGATCATGAGCTGCGGCCGGTTCTTGAGCTTGTCGGGCAGGGAGTCGAAAGCGCTCCGGGCGAATCCCCACTCGTCATCTGTCCAGTCCGAGCGCGACGGGCCCATGTACTCGTCCAGGTAGACCACGCCCCCCGGCTTCAAAGACTGGCGAACCTCGACCAGCACGCGCTCGATCTGGCGGATGTGATGGAGCGAGCCGTGAAAGAACACGATGTCGTAGCGGGCGTGCGGGAGCTTCAGGGCATTGATGTCCTCGACGCGGTAGTGGAGGCGGTCGGAGAGGGACGCCTCTTCCGAGGCGAACCGGGCTTCTCCGATCGCCTCCTCGGAAAAGTCGATTCCCTCCATTCGTTCGCAGATCCCCTTCGAGAGCACGTCCCGTTCGAGGAGGCCCGGGCCGCACCCGACCGAAAGGCCAAGCGGGAACGGCGGCCGCGCGTACGCTTCCGAGAACCACTCCATCGGCCAGCGATTGGGGTCGCCGGTCACGCGCCGGTTGATCGTCCGCCGGACGAGCGGCTGGGCGCCCCAATAGTGGTCCTCTGCCTCGCGGGCACCCTCGGAGCTCCAGAACCGGCGTGCCGCCACGGTCTCCGCGCGTTCTTCCCGAAGGGAGGTCCAGCGGCGCACGAGCGACGAGAGAGACGCTCGAAGTGGGGAGGGCATGGATTGCGAGGATGATAAGGGATCGGCGAGGAAGCTCCCGGTTTGCGCCGCCCTTCCGACTCTGCTAGATTCCCCCGTCCTCCGGTGTCAGGTCGGAGAGCTCTTTCTCAATCAGGGACGATGGCCGGGATAAATGCCTCCGCGGGCTTCCGGCCGGTAGCCCCCCGTGCCGGAGACGGCCCGGGACCCTCAGGCTCGTAGCTCAGGGGGAGAGCACTACCTTGACACGGTAGGGGTCAGCGGTTCAAATCCGCTCGAGCCTACCAATCTCTTCGAGGCGAAGGCGCTTAGCTCAGCTGGGAGAGCGCTACCTTCACACGGTAGAGGTCAACGGTTCGATCCCGTTAGCGCCTACCAATGAAGATCAGGAGAACATGGAAGCGCTGGCGAAAACGGTGACGATTCGGCTGCCGGACGGGACTGCCCTCGAGATCCCGGCGGGGACGACCGTCCGCGAGGTTGCGGAGCGGATCGGCCCTCGCCTCGCGAAAGACGCGGTCGCGGGCAAGCTCGACGGCCGCATCGTCGACCTCAATACGAGGCTCGAGGCCGAGGGATCGATCGAGATCGTGACGTGGAGGTCGGCCGACGCCGTCCCGATCTATCGACACTCGACGGCGCACCTGACGGCGCAGGCGGTCAAGCGCCTCTTCCCGGAGGTGCAGATCGGAATCGGTCCGCCGATCGAGAACGGCTACTACTACGATTTCCTGCCCGCACGCCCCTTCACCCCCGAGGACCTCGACAAGATCGAGGCCGAGATGCGCCGGATCATCGCGGAGGATCTCCCGATCGAGCGCAGCGAGATGCCGGTCGACGATGCGGCCGCGATCTTCGAGGCGCAGAACGACTTGCTGAAAGTTCAGATCGCTAGGGAGTTGCCGGAGGGTGAGCGCGTTTCCTGCTACCGGCAGGGCGAGTTCATCGACCTCTGCCGCGGCCCGCACGTCGCTTCGACTGGCCGTCTCGGGGTTTTCAAGCTCACGCACTCCGCCGGCGCGTACTGGAAGGGGGACGAGAAGAACCCGATGCTCCAGCGCATCTACGGGGCCTCGTTCCTCACCCAGAAAGCGCTCGACGAGTACCTGCAGCGGCTCGAGGACGCGAAGGCCCGCGACCATCGGAAGCTCGGCCGCGAGCTCGGGCTCGTCACATTTCATCCGCTCGCTCCGGCCTCCCCGTTTTTCCTGCCGAAGGGGGCAGTGCTGTACAACGGGCTGCTCGCCTATCTCCGGGAAGAGTACGCGCGGCGCGGCTACGACGAAGTCATCACGCCGCAGGTCTTCGACGCGGACCTCTTTCGAATCTCCGGGCATTACGACAACTACCGCGAGAACATGTACTTCACGGAGATCGACGAGCGGGAGTTCGGCGTCAAGCCGATGAACTGCCCGGGCCATCACCTTCTCTTCAAGGAAAGCCTGTGGTCTTACCGCGAGCTGCCGGTCCGCTTCGCGGATTTCGGAAGGCTCCACCGGTACGAGCGGTCCGGTGTGACGTCCGGGCTGACGCGCGTCCGCACCTTCTCGCAGGACGACGCCCATATTTACGTCGCCGCGGATCAGGTGGAGTCGGAAGTCCACGCGTTCGTGGATTTCCTCGATGCGGTCTATTCGACGTTCGGATTCGAAGAAGTCGACATCTCCGTGGGCCTCCGGCCGCCGAACAAGATGGGTTCGGACGATAGCTGGGATCGGTCTGAACAGGCTCTCGAGTCGGCGCTGAAGAGGATTGGCCGGGCGTATGAGCTCACGCCCGGCGACGGCAACTTCTACGGGCCGAAGATCGACTTCCGAGTCAAGGACGCGATCGGCCGCCCCTGGCAGCTCGGCACCATCCAGTACGACTCCGCTCAACCGGAGAGCTTCGATCTGACCTACATTGGCGAAGACGGCAAGCCCCACCGCCCCGTCGTGCTTCATCGCGCGATCCTGGGGTCGGTCGAGCGGTTCCTCGGGATCCTGATCGAGCACACCGCCGGAAACTTCCCGTTCTGGCTCGCCCCCGTGCAGGCCGTCGTGCTGCCGGTGTCCGACCGGTTCGCCGAAGCCGCCCGGGTGGCGGAGCGGAGACTCGCCGACGCGGGGCTCCGCGTCGAGCTCGACGAACGGAATGAGAAGCTCGGCGCGCGGATCCGCAAGGCGGAGCTCGCCAAGGTCCCCGCGATGCTCGTGATCGGTGAGAAGGAGGCGTCGGCTGGCGCAGTCGCGGTCCGACTGCGGCACGGCGGCGACGCCGGAACGATGGGCGTGGAAGAGTTTCTTGGGGCCGCTCACCGCGCGATCGCGGCGAAGAGCCGGGAGCTCACGACGGAGGTGAAAGATCGATAAGAAATCGATTCGAATCAACGACCAGATCCGATGGAAGGAAGTCCGCCTGATCGGTGAAGACGGGGAGCCGCTCGGCGTGGTCGCGATGGCGGATGCGCTCCAGAAGGCGCGGGAGGCGAGTCTCGATCTCGTGGAGATCGCGCCGACCGCGAGCCCCCCGGTCTGCCGGATCATGAACTTCGGAAAGTTCATCTATCAGCAGAAGAAAAAGCAGCAGGACTCGAAGAAGAAACAGAAGACGACGCAGGTAAAAGAAGTGAAGTTCCGACCGAACATCGACGATCACGACTACGACTTCAAGATCAAGAACATCCTGAAGTTCCTCGCGCACGGCGACAAGGTCAAGGCGACCGTCCAGTTCCGCGGCCGGGAGATGGCCCGGCGCGAGAATGGACAAAAGGTCCTCGACCGGCTGCTCGTGGACCTCACTGGAAAAGCGGTCGCGGAGTCGCGCTCCGAGATGCTCGGCAACCGCCTCTACCAGATCCTGGCGCCCGTGAAGGTGCATGAGAAAGCGGTCCGAGCGTAAGAGGTAAGACGGAAGACGTCGGACGGAAAGCAAGAACGGGTCCTTTGGACTCGTCTCACGTCTCACGTCTCACGAGGAGTGAAGATGCCGAAAATCAAGACCCATCGCGGAGCCGCGAAACGGTTCCGGAAGACCGCGACGGGAAAGTTCAAGCGAGCCAAGGCCAACAAGAGCCACATCCTGACGAAGAAGGCGCCCGGGCGGAAACGCGGTCTCGCTCAGTCGACGACCGTCTCCAAATCGGACCACCATCGCGTCAAGGAAATGCTGCCCTATGCGTGAGACGTAAGACGTAAGAGGTGAGACGAGGAGCCCCTTCGTCTTTCCATCTCACGTCTCACGTCTCCCGTCTCACGAGGAGGAACGATGCCTCGCGTCAAGAGAGGACCGAAGAGAAAGAACCGCCGCGCGAAAACGCTCGCGCTGGCGAAGGGCTACTACGGAACGAAATCAAAGTCGTACCGGATAGCGAAGCTCCAGGTCGAGAAGTCGCTTCTCTACGCCTACCGCGACCGGAAGGCGCGGAAGCGCGACTTTCGCGGGCTCTGGATCGTCCGGATCAACGCGGCCGCGCGGGAGAACGAAATCTCGTACAGCCGGCTCATGGACGGATTGAAGAAGGCGGGGAACGACATCAACCGCAAGATGCTCGCCGATCTGGCGGTGACCGATCCGACGGCGTTCCGTCATCTCGTCGGGGTGGCGAAGCAGGCGCTCGGCGGCGCGTGACCGCGGAGCCCGGTCCCGGCCCCGCCGACGACACAATCTCGAAGCTGCTCGCCGCCTTCCACGAGGAAGCGGCTCGCGGAGTCTCATCTCGCTCAGAGTTCGAAGCGCTGAAGGGGCGGTACCTCGGCCGGGAAAAGGGCCTGGTGCCCGCGCTGTTTGCGCGGGTGCGCGAGATCCCCGCGGCGGACCGCGGCTCGTACGGCGCGCGCGCGAACGCCGCCAAGCGGGAGATCGAGGAGAACGTCGCGCGCCTCGGCGATCTCCTCGCGCGCGGCGAGACCGAGAAGAGCGAACGCGCGGCCGCAGTCGACGTCACCCTGCCGGGGCGCCGGGTGCGCGCCGGTTCTCTGCACCCCGTCACGATCGTCCGCCGGCGGGTCGAGGAGATCTTTCTCCGGATGGGTTATTCGATCGCCGACGGGCCCGAGATCGAGAACGACGCACACAACTTCGAAGCGTTGAACTTCCCGCCGGAGCATCCGGCCCGCGACGCTCAGGACACGCTCTTCGTGGACCGCGAAGCGCCTTCGCCGCTTCTCCTCCGAACGCACACCTCGCCCGTGCAGGTCCGGGAAATGAAGAAGCGAGGCGCGCCGCTCAAGATCATCGCGCCCGGCCGCGTGTACCGGAACGAATCCGTCGACGCCACCCACCAGCCGGTCTTTCACCAGGTGGAGGCTCTCGTCGTCGACCGCGGAATCTCGATGGCCGACCTGAAGGGGACCGTCGAGACCTTTTTCGAGGCGCTCTTCGGGGCGGGGACGCGGGTCCGCATCATTCCAACCTTTTTCCCGTTCGTCGAGCCGGGCGCCGACGTGCACGTGAGCTGCATCTTCTGCAAAGGCGGCGGCTGCCGCACGTGCAAAGGCTCGGGCTGGATGGAGCTTGCCGGCGCGGGGGAGGTCCATCCCCGGGTGCTCGAGGCGTGCGGAATCGATCCCGAAGAGTTCAGCGGCTTCGCCTTCGGGTTGGGGCTCGATCGCGTGGCCATGATGCTCTACGAGTTTCCGGACCTTCGCCTCCTTTTCGAAGGCGAGGAGAGGTTCCTCTCGCAGTTCGCGCCGCTTTCATGAAGTTCTCACTCGACTGGATCGGAGACCGTGTCGCGGTCGCGGCCGCCGGCGGCGCGGACGGCGTCCGGAAGTTGCTCGACCGCGCCGGGCTGCCGATCGAGTCCGCCGAAGGGTCCGACGAAGGAACCATTTTCGACGTCGAGATCACCCCGAATCGTCCGGACGCGATGAGTCACCGCGGTCTCTCTCGCGAGATTGCCGCGATGGCCGGTCTCGCCTTCCGCGAGTCGGTGGGGACGGAAGCGGAGCTCCCCGCCAGCGGTCCTCCCACCGGAGAACTCGCATCCGTCGAGATCACAGTCCCCCGGCTCTGCCGGCGCTTCGGAGCCCGCGTCGTCCGTGGGATCGCGCGCGCTCCCTCTTCCGAGCGAGTGCGGGCGCGTCTCGCCGCGATCGGGGCAAAGTCGATCGACGCGGCGGTGGACGCGACGAACTACGCCCTCTGGGACCTCGGGCAGCCGCTCCACGCGTTCGACCTCGATAAGTTGTCGGGTGGACGGATCGTCGTCCGCAAGGCGCGGCGCGGCGAGAAGCTCGTCACGCTGGACGGCGTCGAGCGCGTGCTCGAGCCGTCGGACGTGGTCGTCGCCGACGGCGAGCGCCCGGTCTCACTCGCCGGGATCATGGGTGGCCTCGACACCGCGGTGTCGCCGACGACGGCGAACGTGCTCCTCGAGGCTGCGTGGTGGGATCCGGTTTCGATCCGGCGGACGGCCCATCGCCTGGGGATGCACACGGACGCGTCGCACCGCTTCGAGCGAGGGGCAGACCCGGCTGCGATCCCCGAGGCACTCGACCTCGCCGTAAAGCTCCTCCTGGACGCTGCCGGCGGCACACTCGCGCCCGGGGGGATCGACGCCCTCGGCGCGGCGGTTCCGCATCGAAAGGTCGTCCTGCGGCTGGAACGGCTGCGCCTCCTCACCGGGGATCCCCTTCTCGACATCGAATTCGCGACGGAGGCGCTCACGCGGCTCGGCTTCCGAGTCGCGGTTCGTGGCGCCCGGCGCCTGTCAGCCGAGGTCCCGTCGTTTCGCGCGGACGTGTCGATCGAAGAAGACCTCGTGGAAGAGGTGTTGCGCGTGTGGGGCTACGACCGACTCCCCTCGAGACTCCCCGCAACGGCGGGGTCGGGCGGTCATCTCGAGCCGCGTCGAATAGTCGAAGACCGGCTGACGGACGGAGCGGTGGCGGCGGGGCTCCACGAGACGTACTCCTATCCGTTCGTGGACCGAGCGAGCGACGAGTCCGGATTCGCGCCGTGGCTCGACGCGACCGGGGCGACGCAGAAACCGCTCTCGCTCGCGAACCCGGTGGACGCGTCGAAGCGTGATTTACGCGCGACCCTCCTGCCCGGAATCCTCGAAGCGGCCTCGCGCAACTTCCGGCACGGCGCCCGTGAGGTGGCGCTCTTCGAAGTCGGTCGCGCATACGGTTCCGAAGGGGACCCCGCGCGGCCCGAGACCTTCGAGTCACGTCGGTTCGCGTTCGCGCTCGGGGGCGAGGCGCGACCGCACTGGAGCGCCTCCGCCGCCTCGCGGGGCGCGGATTTCTACGACGCAAAGGGCCTCTTCGAGCGCCTCGTCGAGCGGTGGATCCCGCCAGAGACGCTCGCGTGGAAGGCCTTCGCCGCTCCGGCGTTCGTGGCGGGAGCGGCGGCTCGTTGCGAGACGGAGGCGGGAGTCCTCATCGGCGTCGTGGGGGTCGTCGGGAAATCGGAGCGCGAGAGGCGCCGGCTCCCGGAGGGAGTCTCGGCCGCCGAGATCCTCGTCGACGCGATCCCGCTCGAGGCACGCCCGGTGCGCTTCCGCTCGTTCTCGCTCTTCCCGCCGATCGTCGCGGATCTTTCCCTTGCGCACCCCGCGTCGATCCCGTGGGAAACCATCGACCGATTCGCGCGGGGGCTCGGGCTCGCGAACCTGGAGTCGTTGCGTCTCTTTGACCGCTATTCCGGCCCCGGTGTCCCCGAAGGAGAAGTGAAGACGACCGTGCGGCTGACTTTTCGCTCCGCCGAGCGAACGCTCGAGCAGGTGGAGGTCAGCTCCGAGAGAAACCGGCTTGCTGCGGCCCTGCAGGAGGAGTTCGGGTCCGGCGTTGGGATCGGAACAGATGAGAAGGGATAGCTGATAGCTTCCCCCCATGGACACGACGAAAGTTTTTGACGTCCTCGACCGCAAGATCGAAAAACTGCTCGCCCGCCTCGGGAGCCTCGAGCAGGAGAACGACAAGCTCCGCTCGGACCTGGCAACCGCTCGGAAGGTGGAAAAGGACGCTTCGGACTCCCGGGGCGCCGCGGAGAAGCTCGAGCGCGAACAGGAGGCCGTCCGGGAGCGCCTGGAGAAATTGATCGGGACGCTCGAGGCCGCGGAAGGGAAGAAATAACCCGGGTCAGGAGCGCAGGTCGGATTCGGTCTTTCCGGCACTCCCGACGATCTCGAAACCAGAGTACGGGGCCAGGTCCAACCACGTCCGCGCGCTTACGGTCGGGCAGAAGGCGTCCTCTCTGTAAATCGTTGACTCCGCTGGGGGCAAAAACTACACTCGGGCTTTGGAAGGAGTCCCCGAGGTCATCGCGTGGACAAGCGAGGTAGCGTGACGCAAGTCGAGATTTTCGGTCAGACCTACAACGTC
>CAJDUI010000033.1_pt1 | contig 18959 bp, 17 predicted proteins | sample 7390031 | NCBI WGS metagenome assembly CAJDUI01 (sample SAMEA7055675, study PRJEB34461) | soil metagenome | biome: terrestrial ecosystem; feature: Peninsula; material: soil | place: Antarctica | collected 2016 | reverse complement strand
GGCGCCGGCCCCGTCGCGGTGGGGGCGCCTCCGAATTCCGCGACGTGCCCCGTGTGCCTCGGCTTCCCGGGAACGCTTCCGGTCCTGAACCGCGACGTGGTGTCGCTGGCCCTCCGGCTCGCCCTGGCCGTTGGGGCAACCGTGCACCGGGATTCTCGGTTCGCGCGCAAGAACTACTTCTACCCCGACCTCCCGAAGGGTTACCAGATCTCGCAGTTCGATCGACCGTTCGCGACGGGAGGGGCCATCGAGATCGACACGCCCGCAGGGCCGAAGGCGATTCGGCTCGTCCGCATCCACCTCGAGGAGGACGCCGGAAAGCTCCTCCACGAGAACCCGTTCGACGACGTTCCGGCTTCGCTCTCCCTCGTCGATTGGAACCGCGCGGGCGTTCCCCTCGTCGAGATCGTGAGCGAGCCCGACCTGCGTGCACCGGAGGAGGCGGCGGCGTACCTGACGGAGCTCCGACGGCTCCTCCGCTACACCGGCGTCTCCGACGCGGAAATGGAGAAGGGAAACCTGCGCTGCGACGCGAACGTGTCGGTCCGGTTCTCCGAGGACGCGCCTTTCGGCACCCGCGCGGAAATCAAGAACCTGAATTCCATCCGGTTCGTTGCGCGATCCCTGGAGTACGAGGCCGGCCGGCAGGCCGACGTTCTCTCCCGGGGCGAACGGGTCGTTCAGGAAACGCGGCTGTGGGACGTCGCCGCCGGGCGGACCGTTCTCATGCGGAGCAAGGAGGAGGCGCACGACTACCGGTACTTCCCGGAGCCCGACCTCGGCGTGCTCCTCGTGGACGAGGTGTGGATCGAGGAGGCGAAACGTGCCCTGCCGGAGCTCCCGCGCGCCCGCCGCGCGCGCTTCGTCTCCGAGTACGGCCTCTCCGCGGGAGATGCGGACACGCTTGTCTCGGCGCGGGAGCTCGGTGACTACTTCGAAGAGCTCGCAAAGGCGGCCCCGGCCCGGGCGGCCGCCGTCTGGGTAACCGGAGAGGTCCTCCGATATCTGAAGGAGCGGAAGATCTCTCCTGAGGACGCCCTCTCCTTCCCGGTCGCTCCCGGAAGGCTCGCGAACCTGCTCTCGCTCATCGAGTCCGGAGAGATCTCCGCCGCGTCGGCGAAGGAGGTTTTCGCCGCGATGATCGATTCTCCGGAGGCGGCGACCGCGATCGTGCGCGCGCGAGGACTCGGCCGGATCTCGGACTCGTCGGCCGTGGACGAAGTCGTCGCGGAAATCGTGCGCGAGAATCCCTCTCAAGCGTCTCTTTACCGGTCCGGCAAGACCCAGACGTTCGGCTGGTTCGTAGGTCAGGTGATGAAGCGAACGGGCGGCCGCGCGGATCCCGCGAGGGTGCGCGATGCCCTCACCCGCGCTCTCGATTGATGGCGGCGCGTCGGGTCACGATCCCGGCGGCGCGATGATCCAGGTCTTCCGGCTCTGCAAGGATTACGGCCCCTTCCGTCACGCGCTCTCCGAAGTCTCTTTCCGGGTCGAGCCCGGGGAGTTCGTCTTTTTGACGGGGCCGTCCGGCGCCGGGAAGTCCACGTTGCTGAAGCTGCTCTTCCGGGAGGAGCTGCCGACGTCCGGACAGATCCTCGTCAACGGCCGCAACATCGCCGTGCTGCCGGAGTCGCAGGTCCCGTACTTTCGGCGGACGCTCGGCGTCGTCTTTCAGGACTTCAAACTCATCAGCCGCAAAACGATCTTCGAGAACCTCGCTTTCGTGCAGAGCGTTCTCGGGCTCTCGCGGGCGGAGCAGAAGCGCCGCGCCTATCAGGCGTTGAAGCGCGTCGGCCTCCATCACCGGATGAACTCTTACCCGGGGGAGCTGTCCGGCGGCGAGCAGCAGCGCTCGGCGATCGCCCTCGCGATCGTCAACGAGCCGGTGCTCCTTCTTGCGGACGAGCCGACGGGGAACCTAGATCCCGTACTCTCCGAAGAAATCATGAAGCTCTTCCTCGAGATCAACATCCGGGGCACAACCGTTTTCGTCGCGACGCACGACATCGATCTCATCCGCCGCATGGCAAAGCGCGTACTGACGATCGAAAAAGGTCAGTTGCGCGACCGGGACCTGGCGCGCGAGGAGACCCTCGCGCAGGAAGCGCCGTTTTTGCCGGGATGACAAAGGCCCCATGAACTCCCGCTATCTCTTCGGTGAGGCATGGGCGATCGCGCAGTCCTCCCCGCGACACACTGCAATGGCGGTCCTGTTGATCGCGCTCGCCCTCTACGTACCGGGTCTCTTCGCACTCGCCTCACGCAATCTCGCGCGCCTGGCGAGCGCCGCGGGCGACCCCACGGCCGCAATCCTGACGCTCGACTCGGCCGCCGACCCGCGCACTATCGCGGCGCGAGTCGCGGAGGACGCCCGCGTGGCGCGCGTCACCATCGTCGGGAGCGAGGCGGCCTTCGAGCGGTTCCGCAAGGCCTATCCGGACCTGGGCGCTGCGCTCGCCGACCTGGACGAGGCGCCCTTTCCTCCTACGATCGAGGTCACGCTCAGGCCATCCGCTCCGCCGCACGCTGCCCGCGATCTCGCCCGCACGGCCCGCTCGTGGCCCGGCGTCGACTCGGCCGAATCGGAAGAGGAGTTCGCCCGAAAGTTCCGGGACGGCGTGCGGATCCTGCGCGGCGCGGGTCTTTTTCTCGGAAGCCTTCTCGCAGTCGCGGCGGTCCTTTCCGTGGCCTCGGCGGTGCGGCTCGCCCTCGACCTGCACCGCGACGAGGTTGAAGTCATGCGTCGGATGGGCGCGACCGAGGCCGCGATCCGCGCGCCCTTCTGGCTGAACGCTTCTTTCGAGGGCCTGGCCGGCGGCGCTCTCGCGCTCGCGCTCCTGTACGCCACCTACCGCGGCGCGGTGTACCTCCTCGCCCGCGAGCCGCACCCGGTCCTCTCGATCTTCTGGGTTGGATTTCTCGACCTTCCGACCGCACTCGCTCTGCCCGCGGTGGGGGCCGCAGCGGGGTTCGTTGGAAGTCTGTTGTCGTTGTCGAAGCGGCCGAAGACGTAATCGAAGCGCCGACTGCGGATTGCGGACTATGGAGTCAGGGACTCCCGGTCTCCCGGCGCCGACGCAGGTACCCTGACGACTACACCCGGGCCGGCGGATCGGGATCGCCGAGCAATCGCGCGAACCCCTCCCACCCGCTTACGTGCTCGCAGACCACCTTGATCGCGGACGTAAGCGGCACCGCGAGCATCGCTCCCGCCACCCCCCAGATCATTCCCCAGAAAATGAACGCCACCATGACCGTCAGCGGAAAGAGGCGCACCTTTCCGCCGACGATGAAGGGGGTGAGGACGTTGCCTTCCAGGAACTGGAGGCCGGAGTAGACGATGAGAACGAGGACCGCCTTGCCCATGTCGTACTGGAAGTACGCGACGGCGATCGCGGGAATCGTGGAGAGCATCACTCCGACGTAGGGCACGAGTATCGCGAGGCCCGCGAGCGGACCGAGGAGATAGTAGTAATTCACGCGAAGGACCATGAGGGCCACCGTCGTCGCCGCTGCCATGATGAGCATCACGAACGTCAGCCCGAGCGCGTAGGAAGTCATCTTCTGCCCGATGGCGTCGGTGACGTCGGTTCCGCCGGGCCGGCGGCGCCGCGCAAACAGGCCTTCGATGACCCGCCCGAACTTTTCGCGGTCCTTCAGCATGAAGAACGTCAGGAAGGGGACGGCCGCGGCGTAGAGGACGAACGTGAGCGTCGCCCCGATCCTCTCCAGGAACACCCGGGTGGCGGCGAGCGGCGACTCGGAGATCTTCACTTCGCGCACGCCCCGCGCATCCTGCGGCAGGATGCTCCCCATCCTCTCGCGGAGTCGGTCTATGAAATCCATCACCTTCGATACGAGGTCGCGTATCCGGAGTTGATAGCGGGGGAGCTGCTCGTAGAGCTCGTTGAATTGCGCGGTGACGTTGATGACGAGGAGAACGACTGCCCCGATGAGCAGGAACATGAGCAGCATGATGGAGAGGACCCGCGGCACTCCCGCGCGCTCGAGGAGCGAAACGAACGGCCGCATCGCGAACGCGAGGAAGAGGGCGAACGCGAGCGTCACGAACAGGTGACGGCCGTAGTACAGGAGGGCGACGGCGGCCGCCGTCGAGACGATCGCGAGGCCCGACGTCCGCAGTGGCTGGGACTCCTCGGGCACGGGATGCGGAAGAGGCGGCGTCAAAAAAGCCCCCTCGGAGGGAGGGGGCTTCGGAGAGGCTTCGCGGGCTTCCCGGCTCACACGCCCGAGACTAGCGTGACTACGATCAAAGCGCGGCGGTTTTTCGCACGGCCCTCTTCGGTCTGGTTGTCGTAGGCCGGCTCGGCGGACCCCCGGCCTTCGGTCGAAATCCGGGCCGGGTCGATCCCGTGGCGCGTGACGAGGTACTCCTTTGCGGCATCGGCCCGGCGGCGGGAGATGTCCAGGTTCGACGCCTCGCTTCCGACGTTGTCCGAGTACCCCGTGACGACGACCGTCGAGTTCAGGTCGTTACGCATGCGGAGCGCCACGCCGTCCAGGATGGCTTTGGCGATGTTCGTCAACCGGGCGCTGCCGGCGTCGAAGTAGATCTCGTCCGTCGTCGTGAGCGGGGCGGGCGGCGGCGGGGGAGCCGGAACGTCGGGTTCCTCCATGACGGGGGCCGGTGGCGGAACGACGACCGGCGGCGGCGGCGGGGGTGGCCACGGAGCGTACGTGATGCCTACGAGGCCTCCGATGGGCGCCGGACCCCAGCCGGTCTGCGTGATCATGTCGAGGTTCGCGTTCAGCGCCGCCGACACGGCAACGCCGGAGTGGCCGAGCCAGAACCGAACGCCGGCGTAGAGGAGCGAATAGTCCTCCTCGGCATAGTCGCCGCCGTCCAGGATGTTCCGGTCGAGCTCGCCGATGAAGTGGAGGAGGGGCAGGATCGGCACGTCCACCCCGGCCCCTATCCGGAACCGGTTCGAAGGACGGAGGTCCTGGTCGTGGCGCCCCGAGAGGGTATAGCTGCCCATGGCCGTGAAGATGCCCTTCGTGAGGACGCCGCCCCACTCCCAGTCGGCGCGCCGGGAGTTGATCTGGTCGGCGACAAATCCCTGCTCGTCCTGGCGGATCGTTGCGTTGCTCACGGGAATGTGCCCGGCGACGAAGAATCCGAGCGCCAGGTCGGAGTCGACCTCCGAGAAGAGCGTCAGCTTGGTTCCGACGCGGACTTTCCGCGGCTCGTTGCGCACGAAGCCGTCGAAGATCTGGATCCCGTTGACGACGCCGCCCCGCCAACCGCCGCGCGATTCGTAGCGCTCCACGCCCGCACTCGCGAAGATCGACCAGTGGTTCGTCAGCCCGAATCCGACCGAGCCCGTCCCCGCCCAGTGGTTGTAGAGGCGAGACTCGAAGGGCGGGTCGGCCGGAAGGTCGCCGGCAACCAGACGCTCCAACCAGCCATATGCGCCGAGCGTCAGCTGCCCCGCCCGCGGCGAATGGGCCGTCGGCATCGTGAAGAGGCCGATGTCCCCCTGGTTGTTGGGAGCGATCTGCGCGAAGGCGGTCCCGCCGGTCAGAGATAAAAGGACGGCGAGGAGCGCCGAACGCTTTGCCATCATGAATGCTCCTTTCGAGCGCGCCGGAGAGAAATCAGTTGTGCCGAATAGAATAAGCCCAAAGCGCTCGATTGCCAAACGTTTTCGGCCGTAACCCGTTCGCCGTGAGCGGTAAGCAGTTGAAGAGCCTTCCTTCCTCCCGGCCGGCGCCTCGTTCGCGGCCCCGCCCCGGCGGTGCGGACAACCCTATCGGTGCGTCTTGAAGGTGACCAGGAATCGCGCCCCACCGACCCCGTTGACAACCGTCCTGGCTACGAGGGCACCGAGAAACGCCCGGTAGTGCCGCCAAGCGAGCGCCGCCTCGAACCCGGCGCCCGCGTCGACCTTGTAGTCGCGCAGGCGGGTGTAGATAGCGGTCTCGTTTCCGAGGTTGCCCGCCCCTGCGTATCCGATGGCGTACAGGCTGGTCCAGTCGAGTCCGAGAAGGCGGCGCGGCGCGTCCGTGAAGATCGGCCGGACGTACTCCGTCGTGAAGTGGATCTGGTTCGGCCCCCTCTCGGTCCCCCGATACCCCCTGAGCTCATGACGACCGTTTAGCCGGAAGAGCTCGTAACGGGGGATCGAGAACGGCGTCCCCAGGAGGGGGTCGAACTCGTCGAGAAGCCGCTTCTTGTGGGGGAAGTACCCGGCGTGCAGCCGCAGCACCAAACGGTTCTGCCGGGGCAGCGCGATCGCCTGAAGAGCTTCCATTTCCGCCTTCACGTAACGGTAGTCGCCGCCCAGGAAATCGAAGCCGGCGAGAACCCGCGGCCACCCGGTCCGACCTCGCGGTATGCCGTAAAAAGGTTGAAGAAGCGGTCGCGAGCCTCGCCGACCACCGCGTTTGACCTCTCGTCGGACGGCGTCCCGTGCTGGTATCCGACCTTGACGTAAGTGTTCGTGCGGTTGGCGTCGGGGTGATCGACCGGCCTCGAAAAGGTGAGCCGGTCGAACTCGAAAAGCGTGTAGAGCCGGTTGTAGAAGCTGAGCGGCCGGCGGTGGAGGTAGAGCGCGCCGCGCGTGCGGGAGAAATCGTTGGAGAAACGCTCGAGCTCCTCGAACTCGATCGAGTCGAAGAACGAGATCGTCGAGGTGTAGCTGCGGCCGTAGTACTTGTAACGCAGGAAGGCGGAGATGTCGCCCGACACGAAGTTGTAAGTGATCTGGTTCTCGAAAAGAGAGTTCCGGATCGGCTTCACTAGGCGGATGTCAGCCCGTCCCTCCGGCAAATAGACGTTTATGCTGGGAAAGATCCCGCTCTTTTCCGCCTCGCGCGGGCCCGTCTCCGCCGCCGGAGTTGGTTCCGGCGACGGCTCGGTGCCCGGCGCCGGAGTTTCGGCCGGCAGGGATGAGACCCCGCGCTCCCCCGCGGGGGTCGGAGTCGGGGAGGGCGTCTGCCCGACTGCGGCCGCGGCCGCGGCGAAGATCAGGAGGGCGGCGCGGAGGGGCCGCAGCAACAGGGGACCTGCTTTCCCGGCTCTCAGGCCTGGGGCTGCAGAACGAGAGGCATCTTTTCTTGAAAGGTGCGGCTCGGAAGGACGCCGCCCCGCTCCGTGATCGCCTTCACCGTTTCGGCAACGAGCGCGCGAAGGGCTTCCAGGCCGGCCCCTCTCTCGATCCCGGCGAGAGCGCGCCGCTGGGAGTCCTCGAGCGAAGCCGAGACCGGCTCTCCGAGCGCGAACTCGGCCTCCTGCCGGATCCGCGTACACAGTATGCCGAGGATGCGCTTCTCCTCCCCCGGCTCGAGGGGGGTCCGTTCGCGCGCGGGGGGGCGCATCTCCACCAGGCCCGCGGTTATGAGGCCGTAGATCGTTTTTGCGACTTCGAAGGAAGAGTTCCCGGACTCGCGGGCGAGCTCCCGGATGTTCTTTCTCCCGTCGATTGCGACGATCTGCCGCCACTCGCCCGGCGAAAGAGTGACGGGACGGCCCGCTTCGGGCGATCTCAGGGTCGGCACCGCGGAGAGGCCTGGGATCTTTCGGGCGAGCACGCGCCACTCGTCGTGCTGGTGAGCGGCCTCCATCAGGAGCCGGGTGTTCGATTTCTGAACCGTGACGCGATCCGTCTCGGCGTCCGGCGTGAAGGAGAAATCGCCGGATGACCAGGAGGCGAGGACGTAGACCGCTTCGTCCCCGACGAGGTCTGCGACCTGCGCGTGCACGATCCGACCCTGCTTGAGGTAGAGCTCGCCCGTCTCGTCGTCGTTGACGAGCGCGAACTTGCCCGTCTTTCCGCTGGAGGAAAAGAGCTGAACGATGTCGGCGAGCTGAAGTTCGCGGAGAGAGCCCTGGAAGGACATGGATCCGGAATGATAGCAACCGTACGCCGTTGCCGGAGAATGTGAGACGGGAAACGGGCAAGATCGGCGAAAAAGGCTCGTTTCAACGGGTTCCGTTTGCCGCTTCCCGCCCCGGGGGCGGGGCGTGAACGTGGCAGATCGCGACGGCGAGCGCGTCCGCCGCGTCCAGGGGTACGTGGCTCCGCTGGCGGGCGAGGAGAGTGAGAACCATCGCGCGCACCTGGGGTTTCTCCGCCTGGCCGTAGCCGACGAGGGCCTTCTTCACGAGGCGCGGCTCGTACTCGAACACGGGAATCTCGTGGCGCGCGGCTGCGGCAAGAAGGACCCCACGGGCGTGTGCGAGCTTGATGGTCGAAGACACGTTCTTCGCGGCGAACACCGTCTCCACTGAGACGGCGGTCGGATGGAGCTCACCGAGAAGGTCGAGGAGGCGCTCCGAGAGAAAACAGAGCTTCGCAGCGAGCACGAGGCGTTGGGGAGGCCGCCAGACGCCGCACCGCTCGAGGGTCACGCCGCCACGCTCGGAGATGACCGCGCCATAGCCGGTTGCGGAAAGGCCGGGGTCAAGCCCGAGGATGATCACGCGGGGAAGTTCCGAGCGATCCGTCTCATGCGGAACTGAGAACGGAAACTCGGAACCGAGAAACTACTCTTCCTCGAAATCGAAGTTGGCCCACACGTTCTGGACGTCGTCGTGGTCCTCGAGGGCTTCCATCAGCTTCATCGTCTGGTCCGCTCGGCGCTGGTCGAGGACGACTTCCGTCGTCGGAATCATCGAAAGCTCCGCGACCGCGAGCGGCAGCCCTTTCGCTTGGAGCTTCGCCTTGACGTCCGCGAACATCTCGGGTGACGTCTGGATTTCGTGGTGCTGGTCGGTAAAGGAGACGTCGTCGGCGCCCGCCTCGATCGCCGCTTCCATGACGTCGTCTTCGGTCGCCTTCTCCTTCTCGATCGCGATGTATCCCTTTTTTTGAAAGAGGAACTTGACCGACCCGGTCTCTCCGAGGTTGCCCCCATGTTTCGAGAAAATCGTTCGGATTTCCGGGAGGGTGCGGTTCTTGTTGTCCGTCATCGCCTCGATCAGGATCGCGACGCCTCCTGGCCCGTAACCCTCGAACGAGATCTCCTCGTAGGTCACACCGGCCAGCTCGCCGGTGCCGCGCTGCACTCCGCGTTTGATGTTTTCCGCCGGCATGTTGACGGCCTTTGCGTCATCGATCGCCTTCCGAAGCCGGGGATTCGATTCGACCGAGCCACCGCCCAGGCGAGCGGCCATCGTGATCTCTCGAATGAGCTTCGTGAAGAGACGGCCGCGCTTGGCGTCCGCCGCTCCTTTCTTGTGTTTGATCGTGCTCCACTTGCTGTGACCCGACATGCACTCTCCAAAGAGGGGGATTATATGGTCGCGATCGCGGCAAACCGTACGTCCTGCATTGGTTTTTCGGCGTCGATGCCGTATCATTCATCTGCTTTCTCCGGCAACACCCGACGCTTCCAATGGCAAAAAACGTACTCCTGATCGAATACGAGCAGCGAGACCGCAATCGGGTGCGCTCGCTTCTGGCGTCCCCCGAGTTCGAGGTAACCGAAGCCCACGACGGCGAGGAGGGACTGGAGGCTTTCTCGGCCGCGCGCTTCGATCTGGTGCTCCTGTGCGGAAAGCTGCCGCGCATGACGAGCACCGACGTCATCCGAGAGATTCGCAACAAGGGGGGCGCCGCCTCGCCTCCGATCGTGTTGCTCATGGCCGGATATTCCGGCTCCAACACAAAGGCGGACGCCCAGAGGATCGGCGCGTTCGAGATCGTCTCCAAGCCCTTTCCCGACGGCGTTCTTCTCGCAGCGGTCCGGGCCGTGTTTGGAGCGACGGATCAATCGGGAAAGACGGCAAAGGGGGCGGTCACAACCCGGCTGACGTCGACCGACATCTTTTCCGACCTTCTGGACGAGCTCGGGCGGGACACGGGCGCCCCGGCCGAGCGGCCCCCGTTGCCGCGCCCGCCGGCCACTGCACCGAAGCCCCCGGCCCGGGACGACGAGATGGAGCGGCGGCTCCGCGACACGCTCTCCGGGGTCAGTGTGAATACCCGCCCGGGCATCCCGCCGCCGCCCGCCCGCCGACCGGATCGCGCCGCGGTTCCGTCAAAGCCCGCCGCGGCGCCCCGGCCGGTCGCACCCGAGTCCGACATCGACCGGATGCTCTCGGAGACGCTGCGCATCAAGATCCCGAAGAAGACGCCCGCGGGGACAGCCGCGATCCCGGACGCCACCCCGATTCCTTCCCGCCGGGTCGAGCCCCGCGAGGCGGTCGCGGGCGAGGGACCGGACCGCTTCGGCCAGTACGAGCTTCTCGAGCGAATCGCGAGCGGGGGAATGGCTGAGCTCTTCCGCGCTCGCCGCACGGGCGTCGAGGGGTTCCAGAAGATCGTCGCGATCAAGAAGATCCTCCCCCACATCGCGGACAACGACGAGTTTATTACGATGTTCGCCGACGAGGCGAAGCTCGCCTCCCAGCTGAACCACCCGAACATCGTCCACATCTACGACCTCGGGAAGATCGAGGCGGGCGGTTACTTCATCGCCATGGAGTACGTCGATGGGATGGACCTGCGGACGATCCTGAGGTCCGGCCGGGACACGGCTCTGCCCCTACCGGTTCCCCTCGCCGTTTACATCGCGAGCAAGGTCGCGTCCGCGCTCGATTACGCGCATCGCCGAAGGGACACGCGCGGCGAGGAGCTCCGGATCGTTCATCGCGACGTTTCCCCGCAAAACATCCTCATTTCGCACGAGGGGGAGATCAAGCTCTGCGACTTCGGCATCGCCAAGGCGGACCGGAAAGTGTCGAAGACCGAGAGCGGTTCCCTGAAGGGGAAGCTCCAGTACATGTCGCCCGAGCAGGCCTGGGGAAAGTCGATCGACCTTCGCAGCGACCTCTTCTCGCTCGGTTGCGTGCTCCACGAGTCGCTGACCGGCCGGCGCCTTTTCCGTGGCGATTCGGACCTGACCGTGCTCGAGCTCGTCCGGAAGGCGGAGGTCGGGCCTCCTTCGGACGCCAATCCGGACGTCGCGGCCGATCTCGACGCCGTGGTGATCAAAGCTCTGGCGCGCGACCCCCAGGAGCGTTACGGCACCGGTGCCGAGATGCTGCGAGACCTCGAGGCAGTGCTCAACTCGTACAGGCCGGCGCCCGGCGGCGCGGACCTTGCGATCTACCTCGATCGGCTGCGCGAGGCCAAGGTTTCCGCGGCCGCGCCGTCCGCCACGAGAGAGGTTCCGCGGCCTCCGGCTCCGGCTCCTTCTCCTGCTGCTGCTCCTCCCGCTCCAGGCGCTGCCCCGGGTGCTCCGGCGTTCGCCCCCGCCGAGGTGACCGGGCCGCCGGCGGCGGAAGGGGGAGTTTTCGGGTCGTTCTCGCCGGCGCGAATCGAATCGGAGAAGGGAAAACGCCTTCCGATCTACATCGGGATCGCCGCGGTCGTCGTCGTGGGCGGGCTCGCCGCCCTGTTCCTCGGCGGAAAGAAATCCCCGACCACTTCCGAGACGGCGGCGCCTCCCGGAGGGACACCAGTTTCGGTCGCTTCGGACCTGCCGGTTGTTGCGCTCGCGCCGAGTCCGGCGGTCCGCCCGAATCCTCTCGATCCGAAGGCAATCGAGCGGGAAGTTCAGCGCCAGCTCGCCGCGAAGCGGGGCGAAGTCCCGAAGGACTTGCCCGCCGTGCGTCCGACCCCCGCGTCCCGCAAACCGACGAGCGCGCCCGCCGTCCTTCCAACCGAAGCGCCGGTCGCGCGGTTGGAACCGACCGAAGCCCCGCCGCTGCCGACCGCGCCGCCTCCCGAGCCGACCGAAGTGGTTGTCGCGCGCGCGGAGCCCCCCGCCCCACGGGAGGCCGCCCCGCCGCGCGAGGCGGAAGTATCCCGGGGCGATCTCGTCGGGCCCGGGCCGGGAGTCGTCGAGCCGGTGCTCGTCGCCCCTCCGCGGATCCAGTACCCGCCGATTGCGCGTCAGCAGAAGCTCGCAGGCCGGGTCGTGATTCTCGTGCTCGTCAACGAGAACGGCACGGTGTCCGACGCCCGCCTGCAGAAAGGGCTTGGCGGGCGGACCGGAATCGATTCGATCGTGCTCGAGGCCGTGAGGGGCTCGCGTTTCCGCCCCGCCGCGAAAAACGGCGTTCCTGTAAAGATGTGGCGTACGGTGGTGGTGGACGTGAAGCCGTGAGCTTTCTCACGTGAGGCACCAACTGACAACCTTTGAATTCGGTCGCGCAGCGACCGCGAAGAACGTCGCGTACGGTAGTGGTGGACGTGAAGCCGTGAGCTTTCTCACGAGAGGGACCAACTGACAACCTTTGAATTCGGTCCCGCAGCGACCCTGAAGATGTGGCGTAGGGTGGTGGTGGACGTGAAGCCGTGAGCTTTCTCGCGAGAGGCGTCAATTGACAACGTTTAATTCGGTCGCGAAGCGGCCGCGAGAGATGTTTCGCGCTACCATGCGGAATTCGAGAGCAGGAGGAGCAAGCGAATGAGTCTTTCCCCCGAGCAGCGCAAGTTCTACGAGCACACGCTCGAGGTGACGCGCCAGGAAATCAGCGAAATCGAGGGCCAGATCCAGGAGGAGCTGGCGAAAGTCAAAGATCGTCTCGCCGACCTGCAGAACGCGCAGAAGGCGGCTAGGCAGATGTACGACGCCGGGTGCATGCGTCTCGGTATCGCGAACGACCTCGAAGAGGGCGAATCCCAGGGCTGATCGGCGCTTCGGGGCGCGCCCGCGCGCCGATCGCCGCCGCAATTTTCGCCTTCTTCTCTGCATCGCTCGCCTGTCGCGCGACCGATCCGACGCCCGACCGCCCCGTACGAACGGTTCCGCAGCGCGTTGTCGCTCTCGCACCGAACCTGACCGAAATCGTTTTCGCCCTCGGCGCGGGAAGCTCGCTCGTTGGCGTTTCGGACTACTCCGACCATCCTCCGGAGGCGAAGAAGATTCCCCGGGTTGGTGGTCTCGAGATCAGCGCCGAACGAGTGGCGTCCCTCCGTCCCGACCTCGTGCTCGCGACGCGCGAGGGTAACGCCCGCGGACCGATCTCCGCGCTGACGGCCGCAGGGCTCAAAGTCGTCGTACTTCCCACCGGCTCGCTCGACGCGGTCCTCGAGAGCGTACGCCTCGCGGGAGAATCTCTCGGACGCGTCGAAGCCGCCGGGCGGGTCGTGGAGGCACTCGCACGCCGTCGCGAAACTGTTCGGTTACGGCTTCTTCACAGGGCCCGCGCCCGAGCCGTTCTGCTCGTCTGGCCGGATCCTCCGCAGGCCGCGGGGGGAGGAACTTTCCTCGACGACGTTCTTGCCGAAGCGGGCGCCGAAAATCTTCTCGCCTCGCGGCCGGGCTGGCCGGTCATCTCGGCGGAGTACCTCACGACGACTCCGGTCGACGTTCTCGTGTTGCCCGCGTCGCCCCAGACGCGCCCGGTTTTCGAGCGCTCTCTCTCCGCGGGCGCGCTGTCGCGGGGGGCCGCTCAACGCGCGCGCCGGGTGTGGATCGACGAGGCCGCGCTCACGCGGCCCGGCCCCCGCGTTTTCGACGCCCTCGAAGAGCTCGCCGCTGCGCTTCATCCGGAGCCTCCGGCTCCGTGAGCGCGCGCCGTGGCGCCGCCGGTCTTCTCGCGGCGTCTCTTCTTCTTGCTCTCGCCGTACTCGGCGGACTGCTCGTGGGCGGCGTGCGCCTGTCGATCGCGGACCTGGTCGCCGGCGACGGAGCCGAAGGCGATTCCGCGCGTCTCGTCGCGTCGCTTCGGCTTCCACGCGTTGCACTCGCGGGGCTCGTCGGCGGCTGCCTAGCGCTCGCGGGCGCCGCTCTCCAGGCGCTACTCAAAAATCCGCTGGCGGACCCCTTTCTCCTCGGGACGTCGGGAGGAGCGGCGACGGGTGCCGCGCTTGCAGCGCTTGCCGGGCTATCGCCGCTCGTGTCGCCCGCGGCGGCGTTCGGGGGCGCCGTCATCGCGTCCGTCACAGTGGCGGCGCTCGCGCGCCGCGGGGGGCGTCTCGACCTCCAGCGGCTCCTGCTTGCCGGGTTGATTGCAAATGCGTTCTTCTCCGCCGCGCTCCTGGCGGTGTTTTCCGTCGCGTCCGGCCAGACCGCCCGCACGATGCTCTTCTGGATGATGGGGAGCCTCGCCGACGCGACTCCCGGCAAGGTGCTCGCACTCGCGCCGTACGGCGCTATCGGGCTCGCGGTTCTGCTCGCCTACGCGGCGCGGCTGAACCTCTTTGCCGTCGGTGAGGAGAACGCGGCGGCTCTCGGCGTGGAGGTCGAAAAGGCGAAGGGGGCTGTTTTCCTCGCCTCCTCTTTGCTGACGGGCGCGGCGGTGGCGTTCGCCGGGATCATCGGCTTCGTCGGCCTCCTCGTCCCGCACGCCGCGCGTGCCGTCGTGGGAAACGATCAGCGAACTCTGCTCCCGGTCTCCGCCGTCGCGGGCGCCGCTCTTCTCATTGCCGCGGATGCCCTCTCGCGATCGGCATTCGCGCCCGCCGAGCTGCCCGTCGGCGCAGTGACCGCGGCGATCGGCGCGCCGCTTTTCGCCTGGCTCCTGATGCGCAACCCGTGAGCGAGCCGCTTCTCGAAGCACGCGGCTTGACCGCCGCGTACGGAGCCACGCGCGCCCTCACCGGGCTCGATGCGCGGATTGAAAAGGGCGAGGTCGTTGGGTTGCTCGGCGAGAACGGGTCGGGCAAGTCCACGCTTCTCAAGGTAATCGCCCGAATCCTCCCGCCCGGCGGCGGAGAGCTCCTCTTCGAAGGAAAACCGCACACCGCCATTCCCCGCCGGGTGACGGCGCGGCGAATCGCGTACTTGCCGCAGAGCATCGATCTCGTCTTCCCGATCCGCTGCCTCGATCTCGTGCTCCAGGGCCGCTCGCCGCATGCGCGCGGATTCTCGGCCGATTCTGCCGAGGATCACGACCGCGCGCTCGAGGCGATGCGGGCGTGCGACGTCCTGAACCTCGCGGAGCGCGACGCTTCGGCCCTGTCGGGCGGTGAGAGGCGCCGCGTGTTCCTCGCGCGGGCGCTCGCCCAGCAGGCGGAGGTCTGGCTGCTCGACGAGCCGACCTCCGGCCTCGATCTCCGGCACCGACTCGAGTTTCTCGAGCTGCTCGGGCGGGCGCAAGAATCGCGAGGGACGACGGTGCTCCTCGTGACGCACGAGATCGACCTCGCGGGCGAGATCGCCGACCACGTCATCGTCCTCCGCGGCGGCCGCGCCATCGCCTCGGGTCCTCCGGCCGGGACGCTCACGCCCGACGTGGTCCGCGCGGCCTTTGCGGTCGAGAGCCGGATCGAGACCGACGCGGCGGGGCGCCGTCGGGTCGTGCCATACGCTCCCACGAGATAGCCCCCCCTCTTCGGGGCTGTTAGCATTACCAGCCCCGCCATGTGGTTCAAAAAAGACCGCACCCCGAAGGAGCCACGCGAGAAGCGCAGCAAGGTCCCGGAGGGACTGTGGGTCAAGTGCGAGAGCTGCCGGGAGATCCTTTACAACAAGGAGCTCGCGCGCAACTTCAAGATCTGCACGAAGTGCGGCTACCACTTCCGGCTGTCGGCTCCCGAACGGCTCCGCATGCTTTTCGACGACGAGAAGTACGTCGAGCTCGAGTCGGAGCTGCGTTCGGTCGATCCGCTCCGATTCCGGGACTCGAAGCGCTACCGCGACCGGCTGAAGATCGCCGAGGAGAACGTCGGCACCTCGGACGCGGTCGTCGTCGCCTCCGGGACGATGGGGGGCAAGCCCGTCATCATCGCCGCCATGGAGTTCTTCTTCATGGGCGGCTCGATGGGCTCGGTAGTGGGCGAGAAGGTGACGCGGGCGGCGGAACGCTCTGTCGCCGAGCGAAAACCGCTGATCGTCGTGTCGACTTCCGGTGGCGCCCGGATGCAGGAAGGGATCCTCTCGCTCATGCAGATGGCGAAGATCTCCGCGGCGCTCGCCCGCCTTGCGGCCGCGCGGATTCCCTACGTGTCGGTGATGACGGACCCGACGACCGGGGGCGTCACCGCCTCCTACGCGATGCTGGGAGACCTGAACGTCGCGGAACCGAACGCGCTCATCGGTTTCGCCGGGCCGCGTGTCATCGAGCAGACGATCCGGCAGACTCTTCCCGAAGGCTTCCAGCGGTCCGAGTTTCTGCTCGAGCACGGGATGCTCGACTTCATCGTGGATCGCTCGGAGATGAAGGAGACTCTCGTGCGGTGCCTGGACATCCTGTCGGCGGCCTGAGTTCGCTCGCGCGGCTCGAATCGCTTGCCCCACGGGGCATGAAGCTCGGCCTGGCAGCGATCGACGCGCTTTCCGAGCGGCTCGGCCATCCCGAACGAAACTTTCCCTCGGTCCTCGTGGCAGGAACCAATGGGAAGGGGTCCGCCGCCGCGACCCTCTCCGCGATCGCGACGGCCGGCGGCCTGCGGACGGGCCTCTACACGTCGCCCCACCTCCATCGTGCTGGCGAGCGGATCCGCGTGGGAGAGGTGGACCTCTCCGACGGCGAGCTCGACCAGATTCTCGAGCGGGCATTCCGGGCCGCGGACGCCGCACCGGAGATTTCGGTGACGTACTTCGAGATACTCACTGCAGCCGCCTTTCTAGCGTTCTCTCGCCGCGGGCTCGACCTCGCGGTCCTGGAGGTGGGTCTCGGCGGACGCTTCGACGCGACGAACATCGCGCCCGCTGCGCTCTCGCTCATCACGTCGATCGGCCTCGACCACGTCGAGGAGCTCGGCCCGACTGCCGCCTCCATCGCGCGGGAGAAGGCGGGCGTGTTCCGCGCGGGGCGACCCGCGCTCGTCGGATGGGTCGAGACGGAGGCTCGCTCCGCCCTCGCCGACGCGGCCCGCGAGACCGGCGCCGTCGTCCACGACGCCGCCCGGGAGCTCGTGATCTCCGATACGACCACCTCGATCGATGGGACGAGGTTTTCCCTCACCACTCCATGCGGTCAATACACGCTCGCGACCCCGCTTCCCGGCGCGCACCAGGCGAGGAACGTCGCGCTCGCCGCGCGGTCGGCCGAGCTCCTCTCCACCGCCCTGCCTTCGCTGCGGCGTGAGGCAATCGCGGTCGGGGCCGCGGCCACCCGCTGGCCCGGGCGGCTGGAGAAGGTGACCGTGCGCGGCCGGGCTGTTCTTCTCGACGGCTGCCACAACGCTGCGGGCGCCGAGGCGCTCGCCCTCTTTCTCCGCGACGCGGGGCTCGCGGGACGGGTCCCCCTCGTCTTCGGCGCCATGGCGGACAAGGACGTGGAGGCGATCGCGGCAGTCCTCTTTCCCGCCGCGGCGAGCGTGCGGCTCGTACGGGTGTCGTCTCCGCGTGCCGCGACTGCCGAAGAGCTCGCTCGCCGGACCGCCGCGGTGCGTCCGGACGCGCTCCGCATGGAAAACGTCGAGGTTGCACTGCGGGAGCTCCTCGCGGAGCCCGACCCCGCCCCTATAATCGTCGCGGGGTCCCTCTACCTGGTCGGTGAAGCGCGCTCCCTGATCCTCTCGGGGAGGCTCGAGGACGAATGACGATCGCGGCATCTCCGATCACCCGGACCGATTTCGAGCGTCTCGAGGACGAGCGACTGGCGATCTTCGGCTCGCGGAGCGCGATCGCCTCCCGTCCGCGAGGGCCGCTCCCGTCCGACGAGCACGACTCCCGGACCGCGTACGTGCGCGACCGCGATCGGATCATCCACTCGCGCGCCTTCCGGCGCTTGAAGCACAAGACCCAGGTGTTCATTCCGTTCGAAGGAGATCACTTCCGGACGCGGCTCACCCACACGATCGAGGTCTCCCAGATCGCGCGCAGCGTGGCGCGGGCGCTCGGTCTGAACGAAGATCTCACCGAAGCGATCGCGCTCGGACACGATCTCGGCCACACGCCGTTCGGCCACTCCGGCGAGAGCATGCTCGATCAGCTCCTGCGCGCGAGCCACCCTGACGTGGGCGGGTTCAAGCACAACTACCAGTCAGTCCGCGTCGTCGACCGCCTCGAGCGTCGGTACGACGAGCCCGGCTTGAACCTGACCGACGACGTGCGCGAGGGGATCTTCAAGCACACCGGATGGCGGCGGGATTTCCCCTTCCCTCTCGACTTTCCGGAAGGGCTGCGCTTCGAGTCGGGCGGGACGCTCGAGGCGCAGGTCGTCAACTGGTCCGACGAGATCGCCCAGCAGACGCACGACCTCGAGGACGGAATCGAGCTCGCCGGCGAAGACGCGATCGAGGAGCTGGCTGTGTCGCGGGTCGCCCGGACCGCCCGCGGCGGCGGGCGCGACTCCGCGGTGCGCCGCGCGTCGCTCATCCGGGGCATGATCGCCACGCTCATCACCGACCTCATTCGGGGCTCCCGAGCGCGCATCGACGGCTGGATCGAGTCGAAAGGCATCTCGACACCCGCCGCCTTCGAGGACTGGCGAAAGCGCCTACCGGGAGACCTCGTCGGCTTTTCCGACGAGGGGCGAAAGCTCTATGCCGAGCTGCGGCAGTTCGTGTACCGCCATGTGATCCACTCTTTTCCCGTCTCGCGCCACGACGGGCGCGCCCGCCGCGTCGTCACCGGTCTGTTCGACGCGTACGCTGAGAACCCTCGCCTCCTGCCGGACTCCGTCCTCGAAGCGGTTGCGGGCGAGCTCGGCGTCCGATTCCTCCGCGAGGTCTCGCTCTCCGAGGTCCGGTCCGAGGTCGTCCGGAGCTATCGGACGCGACCCGAGTTTTACCGGACGATCGCCGACCACATCGCGGGGATGACGGACAGCTATTGCATCGCGGAGTACCGCGAGCTGGTGGTCGGCTGATTTGCAGGCTGCGTCACGGATCCTCGCATTGGGCCCTGCGGCGCTCGGACGCCGGCCACACCCTTTCCAGCACCCGGATCGACCTCCTCGCGGCACTCGGCCCGGTTCGGTAACCGATCCGGCGCGTGCCTTAGACTCTTCCCCGTGAGCCGAATCGCACCGGTTACCGGGCCGGCCGCCTTCCTCGACCGGGACCTCGATGCCGTCGACCCGGACGTTGCGGGCTGGATCCGCGACGAAGAGCGGCGGCAGAACGAAGGACTCGAGTTGATCGCGTCGG
>CAJDUI010000029.1_pt1 | contig 19542 bp, 15 predicted proteins | sample 7390031 | NCBI WGS metagenome assembly CAJDUI01 (sample SAMEA7055675, study PRJEB34461) | soil metagenome | biome: terrestrial ecosystem; feature: Peninsula; material: soil | place: Antarctica | collected 2016 | reverse complement strand
GAACGCGTCCGAGGCTCCGAGAAGCCGCGGAAGAAGCCCGGCGATCGGAAAGAGAACGCAGAAGTCGCGCACCCCCCGCCCGGGCCGCAGTACCGCCGTCAAGGCGAGGACGAGCGCGACGGCGAGGGCCGCGAGCCGCTCTGGCGCGCCGCGCGGGAAACCGATGGCGAGAACGACGGCGCTGCCGGCGACGGCGAGGAGGAAGAGAAGAAACCGGGTGGCGGTGCCGGGCCGGCGCGCGGGTGGCGAGGCGAGGTCGAGGTCGGGTACGGCCCGGGCGCTCAAGGGCCCGGATTCCTCGCTTCGCTCGGAATGACACGAGGGGACCGGCTCGGAAGGACAAGCGCGCTCCTCACGTCCGGTGATACTCCTGCAGCGCCGCCACGCCAGTCGCCTCCTCCCGCCACGCCCGGATCCCCTCGACCGCCGCCGCGGCGGCCGACAGCGTCGTGAGGCACGGGATCTGAAGGCGGAGCGCCGCCGCGCGGATCGCGGCCTCGTCGTAGTGGGACTCACCGCCCAACGGTGTGTTGATCACGAGCTGGATCTCCCCCGCCTCCATCCGATCGACCGCATTCGGGCTTCCCTCGTTGACCTTGAACACCCGGTCCGCGGAGAGGCCCGCCCGCGCGAGGACTTCGCGCGTCCCCTCGGTCGCGCAGAGGCGGAAACCCATGTCGAAGAGCTCGCGGGCGATCGGGATCACGCTCTCCTTGTCGTACGGATTGACCGTGAGAAACGCTGAGCCCTCCAGCGGCAGGTGCGTCCCGATCGCCTCGCACGCCTTGGCGAAGGCGTCGCCGAAGCGGGGAGAGATGCCCATCACTTCCCCGGTCGACTTCATCTCCGGACCGAGCAGCACGTCCTCCCCGCGGAACTTCCGGAACGGGAAGACCGGCGCCTTGATGAAGAAGTCCACTGGCTGGCGCTCGGGGGGGAGATTGAGCGACTCGAGCGACTTGCCCGCGGCGAGGAGCGCCGCGGCCCGCGCCATCGGCACGCCGATCGCCTTCGAGACGAACGGGACGGTGCGCGACGCGCGCGGGTTCACTTCGAGGACGTAGAGGAGGTCCTGCTGGACGGCGAACTGGATGTTCATCAGTCCCTTGACCGTAAGCGCCTCTGCAAGTTTGCGCGTCGCGTCTGCCATCTCGCGGAGCTTGTGGGGCGTGACCTTCCACGCCGGCAGGACCGAGAAGGAGTCGCCCGAGTGGATTCCCGCCTTCTCGATGTGCTCCTGGATGCCGCCGATCCACGTGCGCTTGCCGTCCGACAGCGCATCGACGTCGAACTCGAACGCATCGTCCAGAAACCGGTCGATCAGGATGGGATGGTCCGGCGCGGCCTCGACGGCGCGCGCCATGTAGGAAACGAGGTGAACGTCGTCGAAGACCACAGCCATGGCTCGGCCCCCGAGCACGTAGGAGGGCCGGACGACGAGTGGGTAACCGATTGCGCGGGCAACCGCCAGCGCCTCTTCCCTCGTGCGCGCCTCGCCGTGCTCGGGCGCTCGCAGGCCCAGCTCGTCCAGGAGCCTGCCGAAACGACCCCGGTCTTCGGCGAGGTCGATCGAATCGGGAGACGTTCCCCAGATCGGATACCCGGCCGCCTCGAGCGGGCGCGCGAGCTTCAGCGGCGTCTGACCGCCGAACTGGACGAGCACGCCGTCCGGTCTCTCGTTGTCGAGGACCGCCGAAACGTCCTCGAAGGTGAGCGGCTCGAAGTACAGCCGGTCCGACGTGTCGTAGTCGGTCGAGACCGTCTCCGGGTTGCAGTTGATCATCACCGTCTCGTACCCAGCTTCGGAGAGCGCGTAGCACGCGTGCACGCAGCAATAGTCGAACTCGATCCCCTGCCCGATCCGGTTGGGGCCGCCCCCCAGGATCACGACCTTCGGCCGGTCCGTGCGGACCGACTCGTTCTCGTCCTCGTACGTCGAGTAGTAATAGGGCGTGAAGGCCTCGAACTCCGCCGCGCAGGTGTCGATCGTCTTGTAAACGGGGGCGAGGTCGAGCTCCCGCCGCCGCTCGCGCACGGCCGACTCTCCGCATCCCATCGCGCGGCCGAGGGCGGCGTCGGAGAGGCCCAGACGCTTCAGTTTCCGCAGCTCGCCCCGAGAGAGCACGGCGGGCGACTTCGTGGAAACGCACTTCTCGGCGTCCACCATTTTCTCGACCGCGTCGAGAAACCAGGGGTCGATGCGCGTCCGGGCGGCGACTTCCTCGACGCTCATGCCGGCGAGGAACGCGCGGCGCAGGTGGAAGATCCGTTCCCACGTCGGCACCTCGAGCTTCGCGAGCAGCTCGTCCTCGGGGACGGGCCCCCGGCCGTCGTCGAGGCCGTCGCGCCCGATCTCGAGCGAGCGAATTGCCTTCCCGAGCGCTTCGGAGAAGGTGCGGCCGATAGCCATCGCCTCCCCGACGGACTTCATCTGGATCGTCAGGCGGGGGTCGGCCTTGGGGAACTTCTCGAAGGCCCAGCGCGGGATCTTGACGACGACGTAGTCGAGCGACGGCTCGAAAGAGGCGGGAGTCTTCTTCGTGATGTCGTTCGGAATCTCGTCGAGCGTATAGCCGACGGCGAGGAGCGCCGCGATCTTCGCGATCGGAAAGCCCGTCGCCTTCGACGCAAGGGCCGACGACCGCGACACCCGCGGGTTCATCTCAATGACCACGCGGCGCCCCGACCCGGGCTCCACCGCGAACTGGATGTTCGACCCTCCGGTGTCCACTCCGATCCGGCGGATGATCGCCTTCGCCTCGTTGCGCATTTCCTGGTACTGCCGGTCGGAGAGCGTCATCTGGGGCGCTACCGTGATCGAGTCCCCGGTGTGCACTCCCATGGCGTCGAAGTTTTCGATCGAGCAGACGACAATCACGTTGTCGGCGTGGTCCCGCATGACCTCGAGTTCAAACTCCTTCCAGCCCTCGACGGACTCTTCGATGAGCACTTCGTGCGTGGGCGACTCGGCAAGGCCGTTCTCCACGATCGCGCGAAACTCCTCGTCCGTCCGTGCCGCGCCGCCTCCCGATCCGCCCAGGGTGAACGAGGGCCTTATGACGAGCGGGAGCCGGATCTCCCCCGCGATCCGGAGAGCGTCTTTCAGGTTTGCGGCCCGCTCGGAGCGCGGCACTTCCGCTCCAATCTCGATCATCGCCTGCTTGAAGAGCTCGCGGTCCTCGGCGACGCGGACCGCCTGCCGGCTCGCGCCGATCATCTGGACCGACCATTTCTCGAGGATCCCCGCGTCGGCCAGGGCGAGCGAAAGGTTCAAGCCGGTCTGCCCGCCGACCGTGGGGAGGATCGCGTCGGGCCGCTCTTTCTCGATGATCCGCTCGAGGAATGCGGGCGTGAGCGGCTCGATATAGGTCGCATCGGCGAGCTCGGGGTCGGTCATGATCGTCGCGGGGTTCGAGTTGACGAGCACGACTCGATACCCTTCGCGGCGCAGAGCGCGGACCGCCTGGGTGCCCGAGTAATCGAACTCGCAGGCCTGACCGATTACGATCGGGCCCGATCCGATCACGAGGATCTTGTGAATGTCCGTTCGCCTGGGCATCGAAGGCCGCGGCGGAGTATAAGGTCGCCCCGCACCTCCCCCTCTCGGAGGGGCGCCGATTACTCTCGGATTGTCCGCTAGCGGGAGAGTCGGACGTTCTTCGTTCCGCAGCCCTCTCGGAGCACGGTGCCCGACTTGCCGATGGCGAGCAGGCGCCCTCCCTGAGATCGCACCGTGTAGAGGTCGTTCTCCGTGCCCGAGTCGCGCAACGTCCACGTGATTCCGTCCGGGCTCTCCGCCCGCACACCGTTTAGTCCGACCGCGACGAAGCGCGAGCCGCTCCAGGCGACACCGAACAGATTTCGGTCGGAGCCGGCGTTGCCTGCGGTCCAGGAGATACCGTCGGAGCTCGTGTAAACGGCGCCCGCCTGACCGACCGCGACGAAGCGCTGGCCGTCCCAGGCGATATCGGAAAATCCGCCGCCGGTGATCGCGAGCCGCCGGGTCCACGTCGCGCCGTCGGGGCTCGTGTACACGAGGCGCGCACGCACGCCGCCGACGGCGACCCAGAGCGACCCGTTCCAGAGGACGCGGTGGAGGGAGTTGGGGTGGATCCGCTGCGGCGCCGACCACGAAACGCCGTCCGGGCTCGAGACGACCGTTCCGGCGCTGCCGACCGCGAGGAAGCGAGACCCGTCCCAGGCGACGTCGTACAGGATGTCCCGCGTTCCGGACGAACCGCGGCTCCAGGAGACGCCGTCGTCGCTCGTCAAGACCATTCCTTCCTCGCCGACCGCCACGAAACGCGAGCCTCCATACGCGACGCCGAGAAGCCACTTGCGCGTGTCACTCGTCTGCGCTGTCCAGGCGATCCCGTTGTCGCTCGTGAGAACCGTTCCGAGCGCTCCGACTGCGACGTACCGGCTGCCACTCCAGGCGAGTGCTGTGAGCGCGCTGCGCTGACCGCCGGACCGCGCCGTCCAGTCCCTCCCCTCCGGGCTCGCGAGGACGATCCCTTTTCCGCCGACCGCAAGGAACTCGCGGCCGTTCCACACGAGGTCCGTGAGGTTGGTGCGCGTCGGGGTCACCCGCGGGGTCCAGTGAACGCCGTCGGGGCTCGAGAGGATCGATCCGAACTCGCCGGCGGAGAGAAACTCCGAGCCCGTCCAGACGAGCGACTTGATCGACGTGTGGTAACCGAGCGCGTAACTCGCCACGCCGATGCCGTCCGTGGTGGACAGCGCCAGGCCGAAATCGGGAAACGCGGTTCCCGCGACGAGAAACCGCGAGCCGTCCCAGGCAACGGCCGCAAGGGCGTCAATTGTTTCGAAGGTCGATCGCGTCCACGACACTCCGTCACCGCTCGTGACGATCGAGCCGGTGTCTCCGACGGCGAGGAAGCGGCCGCCGCCCCACGCGACGTCGCGCAGCGTCGAGGCGGTTCGCGAGGAGCGCCCGGTCCAGTCCCGGGCGTCGGCGCTCGTCACGACTACGCCGTCGTCCCCGACCGCGACGAAGAGGGAGCCGTTCCAGGCGACCTTCCGGAGGGTCGCGGAAACGCCCACGCGCGCAAACGACCAGAGCAGGCCGTCGGCGCTCGTGAGCACCGCACCGCCCTGCCCGACGGCGACGAACTGCGACCCGGTCCACAAGACATCGGAAATGTCCGCCTTCGGATTGGAAATCTGCTGACTCCACGCGGCGCCGTCGGGACTCGCGAGGATCGTTCCCGAGCGCCCCACCGCGACGTACAGTCCGTTCCCGAACGCCACCGCGGAGAGCTGGTTGCCGAGCGGGGCGGGATTCGCCCAGAGCCACTCGCTGCAGCTCTGGGCCGTGAGAGCTCGCGCCGCGAGGAGAAATCCTCCAGCGATAACGGCGACCTTCGTCATCCGAGTGAACATCGCGATACCTCCGGTCAAGTTCTTTGTGAGGGGTGAGATCCGAATTTGGAAATCGGGGGAATTATACGCGTCGCCCCGATGTCGTCCGGTCTCCTCATCGCTCGGCGTCCTCCACGAGAGACACTTTTCTCCCATCCGGACGTTGCGCGACTCGGGATTGCCTTTGAATCGCTATCAGCCGGTGGCAGCCATCTTGAATAGGGAGAGGCAGCGGTCGCGTTGCGGTCGCCAGGTCTTCGAAGAGTCTTTTGACGGCGGCGCCCACCGGGGAGCGCCACAAAAGGAGAGGGTCATGAACCAGATCAGAAAGAAAACAGTCTGTGCGCTTGCGCTCGCCGGCATCGTCGCGTTCGCAAGCGCTCAGAATCCGAATGCTCCGGGGCAGAGCCGCCGGCCTCGTCCCGGTCCGCAGGGAATTCCCCCTACGCAGACGCCGGTTTCGACGGTCACCCAGACGCCCCTCGTCACGTCGACAGTGACGCCGTCTCCGGCCCTGACAGCGACGGTCACTCCCACTGCCATGGCGACCGCGACCCGGACTCCCACGGCTGCCGCGACCGCGACGCGGACTCCCACGAGCGGAACGACGGCGACGGCAACCCGCACCCCGACGAGCGGCGCCACCGTGACCGCGACGCGGACTCCCACGAGCGGAATGACGGCGACGCGCACTCCGACAACGGCGATCGGCGGCGCTCCGACTTCCACGGATCAGTGCAAGAACGGGGGCTTCCGCCGCTTCACGAATCCCACCTTCAAGAACCAGGGGGACTGCGTGAGCTTCGTAGCGAGTCAGAACCGGGCGGGAGGGAATCCGAAGAGAACTCCGACGCCGGCCGAGTAGCCGCAGAATCGGGCGTTTCTACCGGCGCCTTCCCGCGCGGGGATCCAGGAAGCGATCAGGATCACGGCTCCGGCGAATGCGACGATCGCCGCGAGGTCGAGCGGTCGGACGAGGAACGGGATGTAGGACACGAAGTAGATTTCCGCGACTCCTGGCGGGAAACGCAGCAGGCGGAATGACGTCATCACCCAGCACACGACCGCTCCGAACGCCGCCCCCGCAACCACGCCTGCCCCCCCCACAAGGCTCCCGAGCAGAAGGAACACGCGCGGAAAGAACTGCGGCTCCGCTCCGAGGGCCGTCAGGATCCCGATGTCTCGTTTCTTCTCCTGGACGGTCATGACGAGCGTCGCGACGATGTTGAAGGTCGAGACGGCCACGATGAGCCCGATGACGAAGAAGAGCGTAATCTGCTGGATGCGGAGCGCCGAGAACAAGCCCGTATTCAGCGACCGCCAGTCGGTGACGGAGAATTCCTTCCCCGCGGCCACGCCGATCGCGCGGGCGGCGCCTTCCGTGTCGCGGATCGTGTCGAGCTTGATCTCGATCACGTTCGCCTCTCCGGCCATCCGGGCGAGTGATCGGAGGACCTCCCGGTCGACGAACACCAGCTCCGAGTCGGACTCGTAGAAATTCGTCCGGAAGATCCGGGCGACGCGGAAAGGGGCGCTCCGGGCGACGAGCGCCGCGGCGCCCGACGTGTTGTCCGGTACCGAGAGGAGGACAGTGTCCCCCTCCCGGACGTCGAGAATGCGTGCCAGCTCGGCGCCGAGCGCGGCACCCGGGGGGGCGTCGGGCGAGCCGCTCGTAAGAAGGGCCTCCGCTCCCGGCAGGTAAACGTCCAGCTTCGAGACCTTGCGCTCGCTCGACGGATCGATCCCCTTCATCACGACGTCCGACCCGTCCGGGTTCCGCTTCGAGGCAGCAAGGCCCGACTGGTAAATGACCGGAGCGGTCGCGCGGACGCGCGGCAGAGCCGCGACCCGACGCGCCGCGGACTGGTGGTCCGCTTCCGCGTCGAGCGAAAGGGGAAAGAGCACGACCTCGGCGTTCGCGCCGATCAGGTTCTCGCGAATCTCCCGCTGATAGCCGGAGAGGAGTCCCATCGCGATCACGAGCGCGGCGACGCCGAGCCCGATCCCCGCGATCGAAAGAAGCGAGACGGACGAGACGAGCCGTGACGAGCGCGCCCGCAGGTAGGCAAGGGCGACCTCGAGCGGCAGCGACTTCATCCGGTCCGGGCTCGCCGTCGCCCCTCCATCTCCTCGAGAAACCGGCCGAAGAGAACATTCGCGTCGTGGGGCCCGGGAGAGGCCTCCGGGTGAAATTGTGCCGCCAGGATCGGAAGAGTCTTGTGGCGAAAGCCTTCGAGCGTACCGTCGTTCAGGCTGACGTGCGTCGGCACGACGTCGGCGGAGAGGCTCTCACCGGCAACGGCGAAGCCGTGGTTCTGCGACGTGATTGCGACGGTTCGCGTCTCCAGGTCCTGGACCGGGTGGTTCGCGCCGCGGTGGCCGAACTTGAGCTTGAAGGTCGTACCGCCGAGCGCGAGTCCGACGAGCTGGTGGCCCAGGCAGATGCCGAAAATGGGCCGCTCCGGCAGGAGACGTTCGATGGTGCGGATCGGGCCGGAGAGCGCGGCGGGATCGCCCGGCCCATTCGAGAGAAACACGCCATCCGGGTCGTCTTCGAGGATGCGCTCCGGTGGGGCGTCCGCGGGAAACACGTTCACGCCGCAACCCGCCGCGTTCAGGAGCCGCACGATGTTCCGCTTCATTCCGAAGTCAATCGCGGCGACGCGGAATCGCTCCCGCCCGTTCGACCGGAATTCAGCGGGCTCCGGCGTCGAGACCGCGAGGGCGAGGTCGCTTCCGATCATGGAGGGGGACTCGCGTACGCGCGCGAGGAGCTCTTCCGGATCGGAGATTTCCGTCGAGAGCCCGGCACGCATGGCCCCTTCCGAGCGGATGCGGCGCACGAGAGCTCGTGTGTCCAACCCGTGAAGACCGAGGACACCTTCGCGCCCGAGGTAGTCGGCGAGGCTCTCCTCTCCCCCGGCACCGCTCCACCGGTCGGGAAAGTCGCGGGCCAGGAAGCCAGCGACGTGGACGCGGGACGACTCGGCCTCGTTTACGCGCACGCCGTAGTTGCCCACGTGCGCGGCGGTCATCACGACGATCTGGCCCGCGTAGGAGGGGTCGGTGAGGACTTCCTGATAGCCGCTCATCGCGGTGTTGAAAACGATCTCGCCAAAAGAGGTGCCGGGCCTGCCAATCGCCTCGCCGCTCCAGCGGGTCCCGTCCTCGAGGACGAGAAGACCCTTCAAGCGAGGCGCCCGACCACGGGCGCGAGCAGGCGCACTTCCTCCATGAGCTGCGTGAACATCTCGGGCAGGAGCGCCTGGGGCCCGTCGGAGAGGGCGGCTTCCGGTCGGTCGTGAACTTCGATGAGTAGCCCGTCGCTCCCCACCGCGATCGCCGCCCTCGACATCGGAAGGACTTTCAGCCGCTTACCGGTGCCGTGGGACGGGTCGACGAGGATCGGCAGGTGCGAGATTCGTTTCACGTACGGGATGACGGAGAGGTCGAGCGTGTTCCGGGTGTGATTGGCGAAGGTTCGGACGCCGCGCTCGCAGAGGACGACCTCGTAATTTCCCTCCGCGAGAAGGTATTCGGCCGAGAGGAGGAACTCTTCGATTGTTGCGGACATCCCGCGTTTCAGAAGCACGGGCTTCCGGAGACGGCCGACCTTCTTCAGGAGCGCGAAGTTCTGCATGTTGCGGGCGCCGATCTGTAGACAGTCCGCGTACTCGGCGACGAGGTCCACGCTTTCGGTGTCGAGGACTTCGGTGACGATCGGCAGACCAGTCTCCTCCCGCACCTTCGCGAGGATCTTCAAACCCGCCTCTCCGAGCCCCTGGAACGAGTAGGGGGACGTCCGGGGCTTGAAGGCGCCCCCCCGATAGAGCGTTGCACCCGAAGCCCTCACCGCGCGTGCGATCGACAGCGCCCCCTCTTCCGACTCGACCGCGCAGGGTCCGGCGACAACCACGACGCGCGGGCCGCCAACTGGAACGCCTCCGATCGACACGATGGTGTCTTCACGCTTCACCTCGCGGGAAACGAGCTTGTAGGGGGCGGTGACCGGGATGACCTCCGCGACGCCCGGAAGATTCTCGAACGCCGCCGATTCGACCGAGCCGCGGTTGCCGGTGATGCCGATGGCGGTGCGCTGCGAGCCCGGGATCGGGTGCGCACCGAGGCCGGCCTTCTCGACGGCTTCGACGACGCGGCGGACGTCTTCCGCCGTCGCCGACGAGTCCATGACGATCAGCATCGCAGTGCTATCATTTGTCGGTGAAACACCTCTGTCAAACGGTGCACGCCCCCGGCACGAGCCGCTTCTCGCGCGCGGCGCTCGCGATCGTCGCGCTCTTCCTCTTTGCTTCGGTGGCCTTCGCCTACGTCGTCAAGCTGAAGGACGGATCGCTCGTATTCGCTCGCACACCTTACACGGTGAAGGGGAAGCGAGCGATCATTACGCTCGAGAACGGCACGATTACGCAGATCGACTTCGACAAGATCGACGTCCCCGGAACCGAGAAGTACAACCGCGAGAACTTCGGAAACGTCGTCTCGATCGACGCCCCGGAAGAGAAACCAAACCAGCTCCCGACGCCGATCCCGAGGTCGAACCGCCCCCTGGGAGATATTGTCCGGCCGCGTCAGACCGGCGTCGGGTTGCCGACACCCGGTCCGGCCGCACCCGCCGCGTCGGGCGATGCCCCGGAAGCCCGCCAGCCCGTCGATCCGGGGATACAGGTCGCCTTCTCACGAATCTTCGAAGAGACGAGCATCACTCGCTACAGGATATCGACCAACCGCGGAAAACCGCGGCTCTCCGCAACGACGAACTCCGAGCAGGAGGTTTTCAACGTCATCGCCGCCTCGGCGCGGGCGATCACCGAAGCGGCGTCCCGAGGCCGCGCGGCCACCGTCGAGATCGTGCTGACAACCACGTCGGGAGCAGCCGCCGGCACCCTCGAGATGACTCCGGAGCAGGCGAAGCTCCTCGCGTCACGGGCCACGACCGTCCAGGACTACTTCGTCAAGAACGTAATTTTTTAGCGTCCGGGTCGGTCCGGGTTCTCGGAGGCCAGCTCAAAAACTCCAGGACGTCTCTTCCGACGACGGCCCGAAATTTTTCCTCGTAGGACTCCACCTCTCCCGAAGACTCGTCGGCGAAAACGCGCTCCACGCGGTGGAGCGGAAAGAATACGGTCGCGGGAAAAAACGACGCCTCCCCTTCGCGCGCGAGCTCGCGGATCCAGCTGTCGACCGCGTCGAGAGCGAGCCCCCGAACCGTGACTCCGGCGGGGCTCGTGTCGTGCAGCACTCCCCAGAACTTCTCCCGCGGCGCGACGAGATTCACGAAAACGACCTGTCCCGGCTTCACGCGAGCTCCTCCGCCGATTCCGAAAGCTCGATCAGAACGCCGTGGCCGGCCGAGGGGTGCAGGAACGCCACCCGCCGCCCGTCGGCACCGGACACCGGCGTCTCGTGGACCAGCCGGAAACCGCGCGCTTTCAGGTGGGCAAGCGCGTCCTCGAGGTCCGTGACGGCGAAGCAGACGTGGTGGACGCCTGGACCGCGCTTCGCGAGGAACTTTGCGATCGGGGAGTCCGGGTCGGTCGGCTCGAGCAGCTCGAGCCGCGTCCCGCCGACCGGGAGGAAAGCAGCCACCACCCCCTGGCTCTCGACCTTCTCGCGCCGCGACACCGCGAGGCCGAGCGCCTCGTACACGCCGAGCGCCCCATCGATCGAGGAGACGGCGATCCCGACGTGGTCGAGCCGGAACGCGTAGACGCTCACGCCCGTTCTCCGACGGGCTCGCTGACGAGCCGCTCGAAGAGCCTTGCCGCCGCTGAGTAAGGGTCCTCGCTCCGCTCCCGAACGCGACGCACCGCCTCCTCGAGTCCGTCGGTCTCGGGCGCCCGGGACTCGATCGTCTGCTTGAACCGCTCCTCGAGGAGCGCGAGGAGCCGAGTCCTCGCGCGGCGCGCGGCGCGGGAGTCGCCATCGGGAGAGCTCGCGAGCCATCGGCCATGCGACTCCATCGCCTCGACGGCTTCGAGGACGCCCTCGCCCCGCGACGCCACCGTTCGAACGATGGGAGGACGCCAGCCGTGCTTTGGCGAGAGGTCGAGCATCATCGCCAGCTCGGCCGCGGCGCGGTCCGCGCCCTCGCGGTCCGCCTTGTTTACGATGAAGACGTCGGCGATCTCGAGGATTCCGGCCTTGATTGCCTGGATGTCGTCGCCGAAGCCGGGAACGAGGACGACGGCGACGGTCTCCGCGGTCCTCACGATGTCCACTTCATCCTGGCCGACGCCGACCGTCTCGACAAGAACGACGTCGAAGCCCGCCGCGTCCAGGATGTCGACGGCGTCGCTCGTCGCCCGGGCGAGCCCGCCCATCGCGCCGCGCGTCGCCATCGAGCGAATGAAGACTCCCGGGTCGGTGTAAATCTCGGTCATGCGAATCCGGTCGCCGAGGATGGCTCCTCCGGTAAACGGCGAGGACGGATCCACCGCGATGATCCCGACCGTGAGGCCACGCCTCCGGAAGTCCTGCGCGACCTTGAGAGCGAGGGTCGATTTTCCGGCGCCGGGGGGACCCGTCAGGCCGAGAACACGCGCCCGGCCCGTCCTCGAAAAGATTTCCCGCAGAAGCTCCGGGACGCCCGCTTTCGACTCGGCGGCGGAAATCGCCTGCCCGATCCGCCGGGCGTCGCCCGCCACTATCCCTTCGAAGAGAGCCGTCGTCCCCGTCGCCGGGGACGGGCTCATGCCTCGTCCGCCAGCAGGCTCCGCGCGATCACCAGTTTCTGGATCTCGCTCGTCCCTTCGCCGATCGTGCAGAGCTTTACGTCGCGATAGAACTTCTCGACCGGAAAGTCCTTGATGAAGCCGTATCCGCCATGGATCTGCACCGCGCGGTCTGCGGCGCGGACGGCGATCTCGCTTGCGTAGAGCTTGGCCTGCGCGGACATCCGCGTCGTTCCCACCCCGCGGTCACGCGCTTCTGCGGCGCGCTCGGTCAGAAGACGCGCGGCGTCGATCTCCGTCGCCATTTCGGCAAGGTAGAACTGGATCGCCTGGAACTGCGCGATGGCGCGGCCGAACTGCTGCCGCTGTCGCGCGTACTTGATCGACGCCTCCCAGGCGCCGCGCGCCATCCCGACGGCGAGGGCGGCGATCGATATCCGGCCCCCGTCGAGGATCTTCATCGAGTCGATGAAGCCGCTCCCCGGCGAGCCCAGCAGGTTCTCCGAGGGGACGCGGCAGTCCTCCATCACGAGGGTGCACGTATCCGACGCCCGCATGCCGAGCTTGTTCTCCTTCTTGCCCACGCGAATCCCGGGGTTGTCGAGCTCGACGATGAACGCGGAGATCCCGTGACGCCCGGCGGAACGGTCGGTCACGGCCATTAGTACTGCGACCTGCGCGACCGAGGCGTTCGTCGTGAAGTTTTTCGAGCCGTTCAGAACCCAGAAGTCGCCGTCCTGGACCGCCGTCGAGCGCGTCCCCCCGGAGTCCGACCCGGCTTCCGCCTCGGTCAAGCCCCAGGCAGCGAGCCACTCGCCGCTCGCGAGCCTCGAGACGTACTTCTGGCGCTGGGCTTCGGTCCCGGCCGTGTAGATGTGGTTGGTTCCGAGCGAGGTGTGGGCCGCGAGGGAGAGAGCGACCGAGCCGTCTACGGCCGAGATCTCCTCGATCACCCCGATGTAGTCCATGTAGGAGAGGCCGGCGCCGCCGTACTTCTCGGGAAAGATGGTTCCGAGAAACCCGAGCTCGGCGAGCTTCCGGAACACGTCGCGCGGAAAGTGTTGAGCCTCGTCCCACTCCATTACGTGGGGACGAATCTCCGCGTCCGCGAACTCGCGCGCGGCCTGTCGGATCGCCAGCTGCTCGGACGTGAGTACAGCGGTCATCAGCGAAATTCTAACCCCACCATCGAACGGCTACCGTCCAGACGGCGGAGCCGCCCGGACGCCGGCAAACGGGACGATTTCGACGCTCTGGTAGTAGTGGCGAAGGATGCCGTCGTAGGTTGCTCCGGCGAGCGCCATCCCGTACGCCCCGTTCTGGCAGAGCCCGACCCCGTGTCCCCAGCCGCGCCCCAGAAAAACGAACTCGATCTCCCCCTGCGGGCCTTTCGTCCTCGAAAAAGTGAAGAGCATCTCGGGGACCTCGAGCGCCTGGCGCACGTCGAAGCCCTTGAGCGTGACCTCCGCGGCATCGGTGACGGCCCGCATCTCGGTCACTCGCCCCGACGCACTTCTCTTCGTGACGACGAGATCGCGGACCTCGGTCCCCTCCACTCGAGCGGCCATTCGGCGTGCGAGCTCACGGCCGGGGACCCGGCGAACCCACTCGGTCCACGAAGACTCGCGTTCGAAGGAAGGGCCTGCCGAGTCGATCTCGACCCACAGCGCGAGAATTTGGTTTCCCCTCTTCCACCAGCGAAGCCGGTCCCCCGCGCGCAGCGTCAGCGACGGCGCGACAAACCAGCGGTCGCCGACGCGGCGCGCGAGCGGGAGATCCGGATCCACTGGAAGGCCGATGCGGCCCTCCGGGTTCCGCGCCCAGACGTTCGACCCTTCCCGCGAAAGGAACTTCCCCGATCCCTCCGTCACGCCGAGAAGACGCACGGCGCCCGAGAAAAGGAGCCCTGCGTACTCCCCCTCCGAGAGGTTCCGATCGGGAGGAGGAAGCGGCTCCCCCGCGCCGAACCGGAACCGGAGCAGGAACGAGTAGGCGTCCCGCGCAGATCCGGTCAGCCGGCCGGTCGCTGCGGGGGACTCGGCGTAATACGGCTGTTCGCGGGGCTGCAGGTGGACGGCGCGGGCTCCGTTCAGGTCGAAGGCGTCGAGGATCGACGGATACGCAGCGGCCGGGGTCAACGAGGACGCCGGCGCGGCCCGCTTCTCGATACCCGCAAAGCGCTGAGCGGCCTCGACGAGCGCGGACCGGCCGGTCCGGCGCCGGCCGGAGTGCCGTTCGAGCACGTAACCGCGCCACTCGAGCCCGGAGCGGCCCGACGGCGATGCCGAGCGCACGCGCGCGCCCACGAGCGGCGTCGTGACGAGCTCTCCGCACTCGACCGACACGAGGTACGGCGCGGGGCCCCCCACGAAGACGTTTTCGACGTTCTCGGTTCTTCCCCCGCACGTCGAGATGAAAAGGGCGTCCGCGAAACTCCCGCCCGAAGCGATTACGAGCCCGCGCGTCGCGTCCACGGCACCGTTCGTCAAGGGATCCTCGGTCGAAAGGCCGGCGTAAACCTGGCACTTCGGCGTGGCGCAGAGGTCGTATCCCTCCGCCGCGAACTGGCCGCGGTGCGCAAAAGCGTAGGTCCGCGCCGCGACCGACTGCGCTTTGAGCGCCTCGATCTCGTCGTAGCGCCGAGGTCCCATTTCCGCCGGCACGACGCCGTAGAGGTACTCCTCGAGGTCCACGAGGTTGACGACGTTCAGTGTTCCGCGGGAGTTCACCATCACGAGGAGGCTCCCTCGATACGGTTTGCCGTCGAGGCTGACGTTGGCGGGGCCGAGCGCGGGCGCAGGAGCAAAGAGATCGATCGGAGAGGCGAGGCGTCTCGCGGCTCCGTCCTCCGCCCTCACGCGGATCGTGGCGGGGGCCGCCGAGAGGCCGGCGCGGGAGGCGCCCTCGGACACGACCGCATCCTGGCCGGCCGCGCGGAGTCTCTCGGCGAACGCCTCTGCCTCCGGACGCGTCCCGAAGGTCCCCACGAGCACGCGATAGACGCCCCGCTCTGCCGAGAACGCGACCGAACCGGTCGTCTGGAAGTCCGCCGCGAGCTTCTCGAGCTTGCGCCGCGCCGGTTCCTCCTGCGAGAACGCGCCGGCCTGTACGGAGAACGCGAGGGCCCCCGAGCCGATCGCCTCGGGGTGGAACGTGATCGGTCCGCGGAGCCGCTCCGCGCGCCCGGCCGAGACGATGATCCACGGCTCCCCCGCCGACCCGTAAGTGAGCTCCGGGAGGTCGCTCTTCAAACCGACGCGGTAGAGAACTCCGGACGGGGCCCGCGCCGTTGGGACGTCCAGCGACGGGGTGGCGGCGCGCCGATCCCGCCGCGCCGGAGTCGCCGGGGGTGGCAGGCCCGTCGACGGCGCTCCACCGGGCTGGGGAGGGGGCCCGCTCGCGCAGCCAGTCGCCCAGAGAAGGCAGACTGCCGCGAACGCCGGCGCAGTGAGTCGTCCGCGGCTCAAAACCGGGACCGGACGTGAGTGCCGAGGACTTCTTTGCGGTAGTCCTTCCCGCGCAGCGTCACGAGGGTGCACATCTCGTAGAGGCGGCTGCGAAGACGGTAGCCGATCCGGTCCTCGAGCTTCTCCCTCTCCCCGGACGCCGCGTCCGGTTCGTCTTCGAAGTTGGATGTGGCGATCGTGATTCGCTTCCGGTTGTAGCGCGTGTTCAGAAGATTGTAGAGGACGTCGAGAACCCAGGGGTGAGGTTTGGAAGCGCCGAGCTCGTCGAGCACGAGGACCTCGGCCTCCGCATAGGGCGTGAGAACCGACTCCTTGGACGAGTCCGCGTCGGGGCGAAAACTCGTCTGGATGCGCAGCAGAAGGTCGGAGAAGTCCGCGTAGAGACCACCGACTCCTTTCGTCGTGACGAGCTCCGAGAGGATCGCGCACGCCAGGTGGGTCTTGCCCCTCCCCGCGGGGCCAACGAGCAGGAGGCCCGAGTCCACCGCCGGATAGGAGTCCACGAAATCTCGCGCGGTCTGTTTCGCGCGGACGAGAATCGGGGAGTCGTCCGCGAAATTGGAAAAGTTGTCGTCGCGATAGCGGTCCGGGATCTCCGCCGCCTCGAGCCGTTCGCGCTTCAAGGTCTCGCTCCGGCACGAGCAGGGCCGCGCCTGCTTCCGTCCGTCGAGCGCTTCCAGCATCCAGCCGGTGCCGCCGCACCGCTCGCAAGGCCCGCTCTGGATTTCCATGGGAAGGATTCTAGCTAGTTCTCGGGGAGTCCTGCCTCGACGAGCACGCGGCGCTCGCGGGGACCCTCGAGGTATCGCTTGAGGTCGGCGAGCCACTCCTCCCAGACAGAGCCCGCTTCGCCGCGATAAGCCTGGTACGCGGGACCGGCGTCGGGGATTCCCTGCTCCACGGTAACGAGACAGGCTCCGTCCTGCTCGGCGAAGGTGAGATCGATCGTGAGACCTTCGAGCGCGTCCCCCGCGCGGGGCTCGTAGCAGATATCCCGCACGGCGAGGCGCCGGCCCGGCTCGTAGGTCTCGATCTTCCCCATCAGGGTGGCGTTCGTTCCTCCGCGCTCGTCGGTGAACCCGAGCGCCCAGTTGCCACCCGCGCGCCGGCCGACCAGCGCACCTTCGCACCACCACGAGAGGAGCTCGGCGACCCTCGTGAACGCGTCGAAGGCGTCCGCATTGCTCGCCTGGATCGATAGCGAGCGGACGACGTTCTCGCTCATGGGAAAGAACATAACGCCGGGATTCGTCCGGCTATTGCCGTTCCTTATACTCCGCGCGTGAGCGGTGGTTTGACCTTGAACTCGATCCGCGCGGGCCTCGCCGCTTCGGTGCGAGACGCCGCCCGGACGCTCTGGGACGTGCACCTCGAGTTGGTCGCGCTCGAGCGGCCGCCCTCTCTCCAGATGGGCGACTTCGCCTCCCCGGCCGCGTTCGACCTCGCGAAGCCGCTCCGGAAGGCGCCGCGCACCATCGCGTCGGAACTCGCGCGGCAGCTCGCGCTTCCGGAAGGCGTGCAAGAGGTGCGCGTTCAAGGTGCGGGGTACCTGAACTTCTTCCTTGACCGTGGCCGACTCGCCGCCGCGTTGGTTGGGGAGCCGCCGCCCTCCCCGGCCCGGGAGGGTAAGACCATCGTCGAGCACACGAACATCAACCCGAACAAGGCTGCTCACATCGGGCACCTTCGAAACGCGACCCTGGGAGACGTCCTCGCCCGCGCGCTCGCGTTCCTGGGGCACCGTGTCGAGGTCCAGAACTATCTCGACGACACGGGTGTGCAGGTTGCCGACGTCGTCGCCGGGTTCACGAAGTTGAAAGGCGTCCGGTCCGCCGACGACGTGCGGTCCGCGATCCGCGGGGAACCGCTGCCCGACGGGTCGAGAAATCCCCGCGGAATCGCCTACCTCTGCTGGGACGTGTATGCCGAGGTCGCGCGGGTGTACGAGGGGAACCCCGACGCCCGCGAATGGCGCGCCGAAGTCCTCCACGCGATCGAGGACGGGACGAACGAGACCGCGAAGATCGCGGAAGTCCTGACCGAAGCCATCGTCTCCGCGCACCTCGCGACGATGGGAAGGCTTGGCGTCACGTACGACCTTCTCCCGCGCGAGAGCGACATCCTCCGAAAGAACTTCTGGAAGACGGCGTTCGAGCGTCTGAAGGGATCCGGCGCGGTCCTCCTCGAAACGGAGGGGAAGCAGGCGGGCTGCTGGGTCCTGCGCCTCGCGGACTCGCCGGAGTTCGCGGGGATGGAGGAGCCCGACAAGATCCTCGTGCGCTCGAACGGCACCGTCACCTACACGGCGAAGGACATCGCGTACCAGCTCTGGAAGTTTGGCCTGCTCGACGTCGACTTCGACTACGAGCTCTTCCGCCCCGACTGGAATTCCGGCGCGGTCTCGGAGGATGAGATCCCGACCGAGATCCGCGAGCGTCCGCTCTGGCGCACGGCGCACGCGGGGGCCGGCGTCACCGGCGCGCCCGACTTCGGGAACGCGACCGCGGTCATCAACGTGATCGACGTGCGGCAGTCGTACCTCCAGAAAGTCGTCCGGGAAGGCCTGCGCGTTCTCGGCTACGCGAGTGAAGCGGAGCGGAGCGTGCACTTCTCCTACGAGACCGTCGCACTCACGCCGCGCGCCGCGAGGGAGCTCGCGGAACGGTTTCAGGAGGAGTACCGGCTGAGCGCCGAGGACGAGAAGAAGCCGTTCGTCGAAATGTCCGGCCGCAAAGGCCTCGGGGTCAAAATCGACGACCTCGTGGATCTCCTCCTCGAGCGGTCGCGCAAGGAGATCGCGCTCCGGCGGAACGAGCAGGACGCCTCGGCGGAAGCGGACGCCCGCGCCATCGCCGTCGGAGCGCTGCGGTACTTCCTCCTCAAGTTCGGGAGGAACAAGGTGATCGCGTTCGACTTCGACGAGGCGCTCAACTTCGAAGGGGACACCGGCCCCTACCTCCAGTACTCGCTTGTCCGCGCCGACAACATCTTCCGCAAGCTCGAGGAGCGGGGCCTCGCGGACAGTGCGCCGCCGGGATGGGACGAAGGAGACGGGTGGGACGACGACCTCTGGGCCGTCGTCCTCGACGCCGCCGCGATTCCGGACGTCGTCCAGCGCGCCGTCCAGTCGCTCGAGCTCTCGACCGTCGCCCGTCATGCGTTCGGGCTCGCCCAGGCGTTCAACCACTTCTACCACCGGCAGCCGATCGTGAACGAGACGGACCCGGCGGTCCGCGCCCGCCGGATCGCGGTCGCCCGGATCTTCCGCCGGGCCATGTCGCAGCTCCTCGACCTGCTCGGGATCCCCGAGCCCGGAAGGATGTAGGTACCGGTTTATGCTTCCTGGAGTTTGCGGTGAGCTTTTCGACCGCATGGAGGGCCGGCGGCGCAATCCGTTAGAAAAACGTCCATGACGCCCCGAAAAGTGAACCTCGCGGAGAAGTTTGGCGGGTTCCGGGAGCACTGGAGCCCGAAGATCGCGGGCGAGGTGAACGACTCGCACGTCAAGCTTGTCAAGTTCCAGGGCGAGTTCGTGTGGCACAAGCACGAGAACGAAGACGAGATGTTCCTCGTGGTCTCCGGCCGCATCACGATTCGATTCCGCGAGGGAGACGTTGACCTGGAAGAAAACGAGTTTCTCGTCGTTCCGAAGGGAGTGGAGCACTGCCCGTTCGCGGCGGAGGAGGCGCAGGTGCTCCTCTTCGAGCCTAAGACGACACTCAATACCGGCGACGTCCGAAACGACCGGACACGCGAAAAGCTCGACCGGATCTAGCCGGGACCGTTCAGGGGCACGCGGCCGAACACGCCATTGATGAGCCAGAGACGGGCGGAACACGAACGGGATCACGGAGACGAGCCGCACCTTGTTCCCGCGATCCAGGGGACGGCCGGGAGTCGCTCATGAATAGTGCCGGCTGATGGCCGCGATTGCGCAACGCCTTCCGGACAACGTGCCCGGCGACTTCTACGTCGACCGGACGTGTATCGACTGCGACACG
>CAJDUI010000010.1_pt1 | contig 20012 bp, 20 predicted proteins | sample 7390031 | NCBI WGS metagenome assembly CAJDUI01 (sample SAMEA7055675, study PRJEB34461) | soil metagenome | biome: terrestrial ecosystem; feature: Peninsula; material: soil | place: Antarctica | collected 2016 | reverse complement strand
CATGAGGAACGCCGCAGCCTGGTACTCGGGGACCTCGCCCGAGACGACCCCCTGCACGAGGTGAGCAATCTCTTCGCGCGGCAGCTCCTCTCCGCCGCGCTTGGCGCGAAGGATCTCGTATACGGTTCTCACGGCTTTGGCTTCTCCCCCGCGGCTGTCCCGAGGCTCGCGCGCACCTTCCTGCGCCACTTCACGGCCGCGTCGAGCACGGCGGCGCGGTCGAGCGTCACGGGCCGCCGGTTCGAAAGGAGGCGCTTTCCGTCCACCCAGACGTCCGTCACGTCGGACGCCTTCGCGGAGTACACGAGCGTCGAATACACGTCCTCGTACGGAATGACGTGGGCGTTCCGCGGGTCGACGACGATCAAGTCCGCGCGCTTGCCGACTTCGAGCGAGCCGGTCTTCTCGCCGAGCCCCAGCGCACGCGCACCCTCGCGCGTCGCCGCCGCGAGGATCTCGCGCGCGGGGAGGACGGTCGGATCTTCCTCGTGCATCTTCGCGAGCTTTCCGGTGAAGTCCATCGCCTCGAACATCGAGAGGTCGTTGTTCGAGCCGGCCGGACCGTCCGTACCGATCCCCCAGGAGAGGCCTTCCTTCTCCCACTCGGCGACGTCGGCGACGCCGGACGCCAGCTTCATGTTCGATTCCGGGTTATGCGAAACGGCGACGCCGTACTGGCGGACGAGCACGCGATCGTTCGTGTCCATCCAGATCGCATGGGCGCCCAGAATCGGGAGGCGCGCTCCCGTTGCCGGCGGGTCGAAAAAGCCGATCGACGCGAGATAGGCGACGGGAGTCTTTCGCCACGCCTTGCGCGCGTCCTCCAGCTCCCTGGGCGACTCCGCGACGTGGATCAGGAGCGGGATCCCGTGGCGTTGCGCGAAGTCGCGCGCGGCGAGAAGCGTCTCCTTGCCGGTCGTGTAAGCGGCGTGAGGCGCGGCGGCGGGCGTGATCCGGGCGTGGCCTTTCCAGCGCTTGACGTATTCGTCCATGTAGGCGAGCGTCTCAGGCAGGTCCTTGTGGTCGGGCACGGGAAAGTCGATGAAAGTCTCGCCCATCACGGCGCGCAGGCCGGCCTTGTCCACCGCGCGCGCGGCGTCCGACTCGAAGTAGTACATGTCGGCGAACGTGGTCGTGCCCCCTTCGATCATCTCGAGGGCGGCGAGGAGCGTGCCGTCGTACACGAACGCAGCGGACACGTTCTTCGCCTCGGCCGGAAAGATGTTCTCGGTCAGCCAGCGGTCGAGCGGCAGGTCGTCGGCGAGGCCCCGCAGGAGCGTCATCGCGGCGTGCGTGTGCGTGTTGACGAGGCCGGGCAGGACGATGCGGCCCGTCGCGTCGTATCGCGCTCCCGCGTACCGCGAGGCGATCTCGGCCGCCGGGCCGACGGCGACGATCTCGCCCTTCCGCACCGCGACCGCACCGGGCGCAAAGACCGAGAACTTATCGTCGACGGTCACGACGGTCCCGCCGGTGACGAGGAGGTCGACGCTCTCCTTCTTCGCGGGCGCGGCGGCGACCAGACCGCCGAGAACGACGAGGACCAGCACAAGCCGTTTCACGTCTTTCGCCCTCCCAATCGCGAGAGGTCGAACGGCTCGGGCAGGAGCTCCGACATCCGGTAGTGCCTCGTCTCGCCCGTCTCCGTCGCCGAGACGACCGGCACGTCGCCCGCGAACTCCCACAGGATCTGCCGGCAGGCGCCGCAGGGCGGCGTGGGGACGTCCGCCCCGGTCACGACGGCGACGGCGCGAAAAGCCCGCACGCCTTCCGAGAGCGCCTTCCAGATCGCGACGCGTTCCGCGCACACGGTCAGGCCGTACGTGGCGTTCTCGATGTTGCATCCCCCGAAGATGCGTCCGTCGTCCGCCTCGATCGCGGCACCGACGGAGAAACCGCTGCGTCCCGCGACGGCGTTTTCGCGGCTCCGGGTCGCCTCGGCGATCAACCGCTGCTGTATCTCCGGGTCGATCACTTCGCCAGTGCCTTCTCGATCTTCGGGACGAGAGCGTTCAGGAGGCTCACGAAGCGCTGTCCGACGCGCTTCGTCGTTGCGAGCACCTCGGAGTGAACGAGAGGCTGCGGGAGGATTCCCGCGGCCATGTTGGTGATCGTGGAGATGCCCAGAACCCGGACGCCCGCGTGCCGCAGGGCGATCGCCTCCGGTACCGTGGACATCCCGACCGCGTCGGCACCGATCCGCGCGTACGCTCGGATCTCCGCCGGAGTCTCGTACGACGGTCCCGAGTTGCCGAGATAGACCCCTTCGCGGAGCGGAACTTTCAGGCTTCGGGCGGTCTCCTTCGCGAGCCGGCGCAGCGCCCTGTCATACACCTCGCTCATGTCGGGGAAACGCGGGCCGAGCGCTTCTTCGTTCGGGCCGATGAGCGGGTTCGTGCCGAAGGCGTTGACGTGATCGGTGATCAGCATGAGGTCGCCCGGCTTGAACGTGCGGCGCACGCCGCCGGCCGCGTTCGTCAGGACGACGGCGCCGACCCCCAGGCGCGCGAGGACGCGGACCGGGAAGACGACGTCCGTCATGGGGCGGCCTTCGTAGAAATGAACGCGTCCGGACAGCACAGCCACCGGAGTCCGCCCGACGTCCCCGAGCACGAGCTCCCCCGCGTGTCCCACGACCCCGGAGGGGACAGGAAAGCGGGGTATCTCCTGGTAGGGAATCGCGACCCGGTTCTTGAGCTTCTCCGCGAACGACCCGAGCCCCGACCCGAGGACGAGCCCCACGCGGGGCGCCGTTGCGCGCTTGCCGCGGATCCAGCGCGCGCAGTCGTCGAGAGCGCCAAGAAGAGCGGGCTCGGTCACCCCGAGATGACTCCGGCGAGCGCCGCGGTCATGAACGTCGCGAGGGTGCCCCCGAGCAGAGCCCGGAAGCCGAGCCGCGCGAGATCCTGCTTCCGGGTGGGAGCGAGACCTCCGATGCCGCCAATCTGGATGCCGATCGAGGAGAAATTCGCGAACCCGCACAGGGCGAACGTCGCGATGAGCTTCGCCTTCTCGGTGAGCCCGGACTGGATCTTCGCGAGGTCGAGGTAGGCGACGAACTCGTTCAGGACGAGCTTCGTGCCGAAGAGCTCACCGACCGTAACGGAGTCCTGGATCGGCACCCCCATCACGACGGCGACCCAGCGGAACATCTGCCCGAAGACCCACTTCAGGGTGAGGTCGGGATATCCCAGCCTCACGCCGATCCAGCCGAGCGCTCCGTCCATCATGGAGATCAGTGCGATGAAGGCGATCAGCATGGCGAGGATGTTGATCACGAGGATCGCGCCCTGCCCGGCTCCCGACGCGGCCGCGTCGATGACGTTCACGTGCGTCTTCTCGACCGCGAGCTTGACCGTCCCCGCCGTGACGGACTCCTCCGTCTCGGGCATCAGAAGCTTCGCGATCAGGAGCGATGCGGGGGCTGCCATGATGCTCCCCGCCAGAAGGTACCGCGCGTCGATGCCGAGGCTGATGTAGGCGCCGAGCACCGCGCCGGAGACCGTCGCCATGCCGCCGATCATGAGCGCCAGGAGCTCCGAGCGGGTCATCGTCGGGATGTACGGGGCTATGACGATCGGCGCCTCCGTCTGTCCCATGAAGACGTTGGCCGCCGAGGCGAGGGACTCGGAGCCCGAGGTCTTCATCGTCTTCGACATGAGGATCGCCATCGCCTTGACGACGCGCTGCATGATCCCGAGGTGGTAGAGGATCGTGAAGAGCGACGCGATGAAGATCACGATCGGCATCACGATGAACGCGAAGATGATCGGGCCGACCGGCTCCTTCCGGATCGTGTTCAGGAACGTCTGGTCCTCGGCGAGCCAGGCGAAGACGAAGCGCGCGCCGAATCCCGCGTACCCGATGACGTTCGTGATGAAATCCGCGGTCTTCTGGAGGGCGTACTGCCCCCACGGCCAGCGGAGGACGGCGAACGCGAAGAGGATCTGCAGGCCGATCCCCCATGCGATTGTCCGCCAGCGGATCGCCCGGCGGTTCGTCGAGAAGAGATAGGCGACCCCGAGAATGAGCAGGATCCCCAGGATGCCGATCCACCGGTCCATAGGCCTCCCCTTTCTCGCCGGGCGTCAGGAGCCCGTCTTCCCGGCGTCGTAACGCCGCCCCCGCCAGACGATCTTTTTCTGGACGAACTTCCAGTGAAGAGAACGGCCGATGATACCTGCCCATACCGCCGCCATTAAGGGGTGCGTGGCGGCGGGCCATATCGGATCACCGAGCGTCCCTGCCATGACCGCGCGCAGGGCAACGGTGGCGGCGAAGACCGCCGCGGCGAGGCGCACGTCGGACGCGGGGATCGGCGTGCCGACGGCGACCGCGGCGAGGACGACGGCCGGCGCGATCGCGACAGCGAGGAGAAGGAAGGTCATCGCGAAAAGGGCCGCTCCGCCCCATCCGCTGTAAGCCCACGCGACGTTCTTCGTGAAGCCGTTCCACACCTCGCGGAACCCCCCGTACATCCGCACGGCGATGCGGTCCTCCGCACGGAATGCGGCGACGCGGAAGCCGGCGCTCTTCACGACGACCGCGAGACGCACGTCGTCCACGACCGACCCGCGGATGGCGGCGTGTCCCCCCACCGCGTCGTATGCGCTGCGCCGAACGAGGTTCCCCGCGCCGGCTCCCATCGCAAGAGCGACGCGTCGCGAGGCCACGAGGAAACCGAAGCCGAGGAAGACCGCGACGGAGAGGAACGGGAGTAGCACGTTCTCCCAGAAGCCCCGGTTCTCGAACCTCGGAAAGAGCGCGAGGAGGTCGAGCCCGCGGTCCTCCAGCACCGTGACCGCCTCGCGGAGCGCCCGGGGGTGGTAAAGCACGTCGGCGTCGGCGAAGAGGAGGATCTCGCCGTCCGCCGCTCGCGCGCCGAGGTACAGGGCGTGCGGCTTGCCGAGCCAGCCGGCCGGCGGGTCGCTCCCGGCGATGACGGTCAGGCGCGGGTCCTTCCAGGCAAGCGCTTCGAGGATCTCGGGAGTCCGGTCGGTCGAGCGGTCGTTCACGACGATCACCCGGAAGTCCGGATAGTCCTGTGCGAGGTGCGACCGCACCGCGGTTTCGACGTCCTGTTCCTCGTCACGCGCCGGGATCACGATCGAGATGCGCGGGAGGCGGCCAGGCGAACGTCGCAGCGCGGCGCGCGAAAGGCGCGGGAAGGCGGCGAGGTTGATCGGAAGGACGATCGCGCCGAGAACGGTCGTCACGACTCCCGCGACGAGGAGGGCGTGGAGCAAGAGGACGCTAGCGGAGCAGCGCGGGGAGGGCGCTCTTTCCCCGTGGCGCGGGCACCCCGAGCCACTCCCCTGCCGTGGCGGCGAGGTCGGCGAAGCCGCTTCGAACGCCGAGGTCCACGTTCGGCTTCACGGCGGGACCGGCCGCCAGAAACGGCACGTGCTCGCGAGTGTGATCGGTCGAAACGTCGGTCGTTTCGCACCCGTGATCCGCGGTCAGGAGGAAGAGGTCGTCGGGACCGAGCGCGCCGAGAAGGTCGGGAAGGAGTGCGTCCAGACCCGCCAGGTTCTTCGCAAAGCCGGCAGGATCGTTGCGGTGACCGTACTTGCTGTCGAAGTCAACGAGGTTCGTGTAAACGAGGTCCGCCCCGCCTGTGTGCATCGCTTCGATCGAAATGCGCATGCCCTCGGCATCGGACGCCGTGTGGACCGACGAAGTGATGCCTCGGCCCGAGAAAATGTCGGCGATCTTTCCGACTCCAAAGACCTTCCGCCCGGCGGACACGAGGCGGTCGAGCCACGTCTCCCCCGTCGGCGCGACGGTAAAGTCCCGCCGGTTCGCGGTGCGCACGAAGGCCCCCGGCTTTCCCGTGAACGGGCGCGCGATAACCCGGCCCGCGGCGTGCTCGCCGGTGAGGAGGCTTCGCGCGTGCCGGCACACGCCCCATAGGCGCTCGGGGCCCCAGACGTCTTCGTGCACGGCCAGCTGGAAGACCGAGTCACCCGACGTATAGAGAATCGGTCTCCCGGTCGCGAGGTGTTCCTCTCCGAGGTCGCGGATGATTTCCGTCCCCGAAGCGGCGACGTTGCCGAGGACTTTCTTGCCGACGTACGCCTCGAACGGACGGACAACCTCGTCCGGGAATCCATCGGGATAGAGCGGGAAGGGACGTTCGACGACGAGGCCCATCATTTCCCAATGGCCGGTCGTCGTGTCCTTGCCGGCCGAGAGCTCGAAAGCCTTTCCCCGTGCGCCGGTGCGGGCGCCGTTGCGCGAAGGCTCGGAGAGCGCGAGCAGACCGAGGGCCTCGAGGTTCGGGAGAGGAGTCGGAAAGCGGTCGAGCACGTGACCGAGGGTGTCGCTGCCGGCGTCGCCGTAGGCGTCCGCATCGGGCGCCGCGCCGACGCCGAGACCGTCACAGACGAGAATGAGAACTCGGCGTTTCACGTGCTTTCGGAGAGTCGCCGCGGTAACGGAAACTCTCTCTTCGGAGCCGCGCAGCCATAACGACGTTTAGCCGCCGTTCTTGCGCGGCTCCGCCAGGGAATCGCCCGTTCTCTCTGGAGCGGCGCGGCCGCGAGCGCGCGTCAGCCGGGTGGCTATTGCGCCGCCCCCAGCTTGCTCCGGGCGTCGTTTCGGTAGGGCGAGTTCGCGTAGTCGTTGACGATGCGTTGATAGGTCGTTCGGGCGTCCGCCGCCGCTCCATTCTTTTCGTACGTCTCGGCGAGCACGAATAGAAGGGCGTCTTTCGGAGCCGCCGACTGCGTCGACTCGATCGCCCGCTTCAGCCGGTCGATCGCTTCGGTCGTCTTGCCCGCGGCCGCCAGAAGCCGCGCCGCGTCGATTTCCGCGGCGGCCGCCACCTCCGTCTGCGAGTTGCGGGCGACCTTCGTAAGTTCCTCAACCGCCTCGCCCGGTTTCTCGCTTCTCGCGGCAACGATGACCCGGGCCGCACGACCCGCCTCTGTCGACCCCTTTTTCGCCGCCGCTTCGAGATGTCGCGATGCTTCCCGCTCACGATCGGCCGCCGTCGGGAACGTGCGCGAGGCGGTCGCGGCGGACGGATCGGAGGCCAGGGGCGCCTCGAGGATCGAGAGCGCTTCGGAGAGCTCCCGTCCGGCCGACCGCTCGCGGTAGCCTCGGAACAGGAAGAACCCGGCCGCAAGGAGCAGCACCGCGACGCCGGCCCCGATCGCCTCGGTCGCGCCTCTCCGGTGGTGGGATACGTAGTCGACGGTTCGACCGAAGGAGTCGGCGAGATCGTTGCGCTTGAGCTGCCTGCGGGTGATTCGCGTCATGGTTCTCCGGAGCCGGGCATTATCCCGGCAAGGAGAGGGCGCGTCAAACCCGCAAAGCGACTCGGTCCGCCGTCAAGCTCCGATCGGCAGCTCGGGCGCCCGGTTGAGCGCTACCGTCGTGGCATTCGGCGACGTCCGGCGAACCGAGCCCCTCCCGGTCAGGTAGGACGAGAGAACCTCCGCGGGCAGCACGACGACGAACCAGAGGGCACCGACGAGGACGTCAAGGGTCCGGGGACCGGCGGCCTGGGCCGCTGCGAATTTCGCGACAACGAAACCGCTGACGATGTTCACGGCCGCGCAGCCGAGCGCGATCCGGAACCCGCAGAGACGCGGCCGCGACAACGCTCGCGGCAGCGGCGAGCTCGCATGGCGGCCCGCCAGCCAGGTCATCGCGATGAGCGCGCTGCCCAGGAGGCAGGCACCCATCGAGAGGCGTAGCTTCGGGGCGCCGACGAGGTCGGGCGAGAGCGTCTCCCGGACGAGGGGCTCCATCCACGGGAGAAAGTTCGTGGCCACCATGAGGACGAGGATGACCCATCCCGTCCGTTGCGGTTGGCTTGCGTTGGCGTCCATTAATCCACCCACTTCCATGGCGGAGGGGTGAAGTCCCTCTCGCCAGCATTCCCCCCATGTCCGGGAGGCAGCCACTTGAGCAGCGAAATCTTTCCTACACGGCCGAAATCGTCCACGCTGATCCGGAAAACGTTCTTCCCCGTTCCGTGGCCCGAGCGGTCGGCGAGGAAGATCCCGCGGCAACCGACAGGCGGGCAGTTGATCGACGTCGAGGGAACCGAAGCCGTCACCGTTCTCGGGCGCACGGGGGGGCGGCTGTTCAGAGCTTGCGGCGCCACGAGGGTGCCGTCTCCCCGGAACACGATGCGGTCGACGATGCCCTCGTTCCACTGATACTTGTCGAACGAAATGCTGTCGGGGCCGTCGATGTCGCCGCCGACGGATCTGAGCGCGACCGCGTCCGGTATCCGATACGAGCCGAGCGTGAGCTCCGAGGGATCGTGCTCGAAATTCTCAGGCCGATCGTCGATCCAGGAGACGAACTCCCGGGAGCGGACGTCGACCTCGAGGACCACGTACCGTTCGCGGCGGACGGCCTGCATTCTCGCGGCGAGCACCAGGGAGTGGACTTCACGAGCAGCGGCCTTGATCCGTTCCCGGCGGAGGATCGTGTAGAAATAAGCGCCCGCGAACAGGCACACGCTCGCAAGAATCGCCATCGCGACCATCGTTTCGATGGACTTGAAGACGCGCCCGAAGCCCATTCGAGCGCCTGCGGGGCTCATATGCCGATCGGTGGAGCGAAACACGTACCCGACCGGTCGATCGATGCAAGTGACTCGGAGCACGGTTGTTGCCCCTATCGGCCGCTTCCGGGGACCCGCCGGAGTGCCGGGAAGTGTCAGGATAAATACGCTCATCGGCAAAAACGTCGCTCCGAGCAACAGTCGACGGCGTGGGCGCTCGTTTCGGGTCGCTATACTGCCCCTCGATGGAAGACGAGATCCGGATCAAGGGCGAGCCTTCGACGACGGGAGAGCGCTGCCGATTCGAGGTCGACCGCGCGGTCCTGCCCGACGAGTCCACGTTCTTCTCCGATCCCACGGCCGCCGCGAAAGTCTCGCCCCTCGCGGGAGAGCTTCTCGCGCTGCCGGGCGTCGCCTCGGTTCTGATCGCCGACAACGTCGTGACTCTCGACGCGGAGTACGCCATCGACTGGCCGGCGCTCGGCATCGGGAACGTGATCCGGCGCCACCTGCGGTCGGGCGAGCCGATCGTCGCGGAGAGCTACTTCGAGAGCCTTCCGGCGGAGTCGGACCTCAAGTGGGCGATCGGAGACCTGCTCGAGCGCGAGATCAACCCGGCGGTCGCCTCGCACGGCGGATACGTCGAGTTGATCGACGTGAAGAAGAACAACGTGTACATCCGCCTCGGCGGCGGCTGCCAGGGGTGCGGCGCCGCCGACGTGACCTTGAAGCAGGGCATCGAGAAGGCGATCCGCGGCCTCGCGCCCTCGGTCGGCGAGATCCTCGACACGACCGACCACGCTGCCGGCCGGAATCCGTACTACTCCCCCGCGAAGTAGGCGCGCGAGCGTGACGTCCCGGGTACCTCCCACCCGAGCTCTCGAGTGATCGTCAGTCCGGTGGGCCGCGAGGGCCGCGAGGGCCGCGAAGCGCTCCTCCGCGCGCGCGAGCACCCGGAGTGCTCCGGAGAGTGGCGGGACTTGGTGAAGAGGCGGCTCGTCCTTCTCCCGCCCTGACGGGCTAGCCTCCCCCGCCTTGACGGCTACCGGATCTCGAAGACGAGCTTCGAGTGCCCTTCGCGGAGGGCCGACTCCGCCCGCGCCGGATCGGCCGCGCGGCTGAAAAGGAACCCGAGGTAGCGCGACCCCTCCGGAAGCGGCACGAGCCTCTGCCCCACGTGCGCCGAGATCACGGCGTCGACGACGCCCGGCACGGCGCGGGCCGCTTCCAGCCCGCCAATTGATTCGAGGTGCCCGGCTCGAGGGATCGGAATCATGAGGACGCCCGCCGCCGCGGGTTCCCGCCGCGCGGTCTCTCCCCGCGCGCCCAGTGCGTGGCGGAGGATCACTTCCTCGAGCGAGAGGCCGGTGCCGAACGTGAGCGTCCGTGAGCAGAGCCCCCCGATCGACCGCGCCGCGAGCTCGATCACCACCGGGCCGTTCGGACCGAGGCGCAGCTCCGCGTGGACCGGGCCGTGCGCGAGACCGAGCGCGCGGCACGCCATCTCCGTCGTCGAACGGACGTCGTCCTGCGTCGCGGCGGGAAGACGCGAGGGCGTCACGTAGATCGTCTCCTCGAAGTACGGCCCGTCGAGCGGGTCCGGCTTGTCGAACACTGCGAGGACCTCGAGCGCGCCGTCGGTGAGGAGACCCTCCACGGCCACCTCGGCCCCGGGCACGAACGCCTCGACGAGGATCTGCTTCGCCGCATCTGCGCCGCGCGCCGCGACGTCCGGATCCGCGAGGATCGAGGCGATCCGCTTCCACGCCGCTCGGAAGGAGTCCGGATCGTCCGCGCGGATCACGCCGCGGCTTCCCGAGAGAAACGTAGGCTTCAAGACGCACGGGTAGGCGACGCTGGCGGAGGGAGCTTCCGGTCCGTCCTCGACCCGAAACGTCGAGGAGCGTGGGGAGGGCACCCCCGCCGCCTCGAGCGATTCGCGCAAAAGCGCCTTGTCGCGCGCCGCGGCGGCCGCGCGGGGCGAGTTGCCGGGGAGCCCCAGCGCGCTCGATATTGCGGCGGCGGCGAGCGCCGTCTCTTCGTCTACGCCGACGACGGCGTTCACCGGGTGCTCCCGCGAGAAACGGATCACCCGGGCCGCGCACTCCCGGGGATTACGGAATTCGAGAGTGAGAAGCCCGGCCGGGTTCCGGCTCGCGAGAGTGCTCGGCTCCTCGGACGCGACCGTCACGTCCGCCCCGACGTTCGCCGCGGCGGCGAGAAAGTCCGAAGCCCGGTAGGTCGTCGTCGGAAGGAGAAGGAGTACGCGCGGCATGCGCGGATCGTACGCCGGACTTGCGGCGAAGTTCGGCGCCTGTCGTTCAGTTGTCGTCAGAAAACCGTCTCGACGTTCTCCAGGACATTTCCAGAGAGGAGAACGAAAGATGCGAAACGCCGAATCGAAACCCCGGAAGCGAAACTGGATCGCCGGTTCCCTCGCCGCACTCGTGCTCGGCACCCAGCTCGCGTCCCCCGCTCCTGTCCGCGCTGACTGTCTCGTCACGTACGCCGACTGCGTGGACGCGGCCTCCGAGGAAGGCACCTTCTGGAGGCGATCGGCGGCGGGGATCCGCTGTTACACCGAATTCATCTCCTGTCTCCAGCGCCGTCTCGCCTGACTCCCGGTCGAAGGACTCGCAACAACTTTCTAGAGGAGGACGTCATGGATCTCTCGCGCGTCGTTTCTCCCCGAACCCTGGTGCCCGCTCTGGCTCTCGCGGCCGGTCTCGTCACGGCCGCGCCGGCTCGCGGCACCGACTGCATCCGCGGTTACGCCCTGTGCCTCGTCGAGGCCTCGGACTTCCCCACATGGTGGGAACGTACCGCCGCCGGGATCGACTGCTACCTCGACACGGTCGCGTGCCTCAGGAGGGCGTACGCCTAGACCCGTGACCCGACCCAACCCTGTGTTCCTGTCCCTTGCTCTCTCGGTCGCCCCCGTTTCCTCGCTCGCCGGCGAGCCCCCGCGGCTCGTCGGCGAGTTCGGGGGACGGGCCATCTCCGGAGGCGACATTCTCGTCCTCGACCTCGCGCCCGCCGCCATCCTGCGAATCGACCGTCGAACCCTGCGGGTGCGAACGATCCCGCTTGCCGGGACCGACGGAACGCTGGATCCCTACGGGATCGCCGCCGGGGAGGACGGCACGCTCTGGGCCCTCTCCGACAAGGGGCGAATCCTCGTCGGATTTTCGACGACGGCCGGTGAGCGAGTCGAAAGACGGAGGCTGCCCGAGCCGGGCCAGGGGGTGACCCGGCTGTGGGACCGGATCGGCGTCGTCGCGATCCGACTTCGCGACGGCGAGCCGCTTCTCCGGACGGCCGAAAAGGACGGACTGCGGCCCTTTTCCTCGATCGTCTCGCGGGCGGCTTCCGACGTGACCGCGCACCTCATCCGAAACCTCCTCCGTTGCAGCTCCGGAACCGGAGACGCGGTGCCCTGCTGGTTTCTCGCGGGTCCGCCGGAGGTCTTTCTCGTCCGGCAGGACGGTGATACCGCCCGGATTTCCGTTCCCTCGTTCGCGCGTGTCGCACCCCGTGCCGTCTCCCGTCGGGACCCGGGCGCCGCTTTCGTGTACCCGGTACGGGACGCGTTTCTGGAGCCCGAAGGGCTCTGGGTGCTGAGCAACCAGGAGGGCGAGCGGACACCGCTCGAAGAGGGCGCCGTTCGGGGGCGACACGTGGCACTCGTGCGCGGGGGGCGGACCCGGCATGTCGTCGCGCTCGACCGGGAGGCACGCGCCATCTTGGACGCCGGCGGCGACCGTCTCGTTCTCCTTTACTCGGACGGTTCGATCCGGGCCATTGGAGCTCGGTGACGCGAATCTCGCCGCTCCGTTACTTCGCCGCGGTGGCGGCCCCACCGGCGCCGCTCATCGCGGTGCTGGCCATACTCGCCGCCGGCGCCTTCGTCCTGGAGGCCGTGAGCGCCGGCTCGTCGGACTGGGTGCTCGCGTCGATCGCTCTCGTCCAGACCTTCGCGTGCTCGTCCGGCTTTGCGCGCCACGCCAGCCGCGGATTCTACGATCCCGTTCTTCTCGGCGGCGGGACGCGCTCACGAATCGCTCTCGCTCACTTTGCGGTCGCCGCTCTTCCCGGCTTCGCTGCCTGGATCGCCGCAGGGGTTGCCGGCGCGATTGCCGCACAATCGTTGTCCACCCCGGCGCTTCGTCCCGCAGGATGGGTGGGACTTCTCCTCGTGTCGACGATCCCATGGGCGGCGAATCTCCGGCTGGCTTCGTTCGCCGCCGGATCCCTCTGGCTCCTCGTGACGGCGTCCCTTCTCCTCTCGGGAAAGCTCTTCCGCGCACTCACTCTTCTTCATGCCGACCCGGGATGGGCCCGCTCCCATCCGGTCCGGGCGATCGCGCTCGGCCTCGGCTTTCCCGCGGCCGTGCCGTCGCTTTCGTGGCCTGTTCCGGTCCTCGTGGCGTTCGTCGGGCTCTCGGTGGCCGCGCTCGCCGTGGGCGTCGGGACGATCCGGTCGGCCACTATCCCTCTCTCGGAGGAGGGCTCGTGACCGTCATCCTCGAGGTTCGCGGCCTTACTACGCGCTATGGATCGTCCCCGATTCTGCGGGGAATCGACCTTGCGCTCGGACGCGCCGAGGTCGTGGGGCTCATCGGCGGGAACGGAAGCGGAAAGACGACACTCCTTCGGACTCTCCTGGGGCTGGCTCGATTCGAGTCCGGACGGATCGAGTGGGCCACAACGGGAACCGCGGTTCCCCCCGCCGGGGTCGAGCACTTCGGCGGCGGTCACACGATCCCGCCCCACGTACGGGCGCGCACCTGGGTGCGCCTCGTCTCCCGCGGAGACGAGGTGTACGAGGACCGGCGTCCTGTCCGAGCGCTCTCACGGGGTACGCGGCAGCTCCTCGGACTGCGCGCGGTGCTTGCCCGGGCGCGGCTCGTCGCCGTGCTTCTCGACGAGCCCTGGGAGAGCCTCGACCCGGACGGGGCGCGGTGGTTGACGGAGACGGTGCGGCGCCGCCGGGAGGAGGGATGCGCCTTTATCGTCTCCTCTCACCGACTTCACGATCTCGCCGGGCTGTGCGACCGATATGCGTTTCTAAGGAAAGGACGGCTGCAGGTCCGGTCCGCCTCCGAAGTCGCAGAAGGGCCGGTCCAGGGCGCGGACCTCCTGCACGCGTTCGATCGGATCGGCTCGTGACCCCGGCCGGCGCGCTTCTACTCGTCGCCGGCGCGCTCGCTCCCGGATTCCGCTTTCGGCTCGACTCGGTCGACGCGGCTCGATACGCGAACCCGGGCCAGTCACCCGCTCAGGGTGTTAGCGTCGTGTTCCGAACCTCGGAGATCGATCGGACGCGCGTTGACCTCTTCGTTCGGGCTGGCGATCGTCTCCCCCGTTGGAAGTGGACCGACGGCGCACTCGTCGCGACAGGGCGCACGACACTTCGCGCGCCAGCCGGAGTGACCGCGCTCCTCACCCTGCGGGACCCCTCGGGTCCCGGCTACCGCCTGGACGGTCCCTTCCTCTGGCCGGATGCACCCGCGACGCGGGAAGTCCACTCCCGGCTCGCGCGAGCGGTCGGTGGATCCAGTCGGTTCGCGAGCCCGCCGTACGACCTGCGCCTTACGGTAGGAGACTCTCGCGCAGATCCTCTCTGCGAAGTCGACGGCGAAAACCGATGGCAGTGCGCCGGCCTCCCGCGCACTTTCTCCGGCCGCGTCGTCAGCTGCCGAAACGGCGCAATCGCAGCCGCCGGCGACGTTCGGCCCGGTTCGCCCTTCGAAACGGTGATGCGGCCAGTCTCGTTCGCGGCGCTCCTGCGGATCGAGGTAGCCGAGCCGGCACCCGACCGGCCTCCCCCGGTGGTCCGTGTCCTGGGCCGCCGGGCGCCAGAGGCTTCCGTATTGCGCCCCGACCCACGCTGGAGGATTTCCGATCTCGGCGACGGTTTCATCTGGCTCGAGACCGACTCGGATTCCCCCGAGGGACGCATCGAGGTTCGCGCGACCGGTTACGCCACGAAACGTTTCGACCTCCGTCCGCAGGAGGTCCGTTGTGCCGATCCGGTCCCGGTGCTCCTCGCCGACGCAACGACGCTGCGAGGCTCCGTAACGGACCCGAAGGAATCACCCGTCGCGGCCGCCCTCGTGCTCGTCCGATCCGGGAGTCGGGACGAGGAGAAGACGGTCCTCGGCGACGGGGAAACTGATTCGAATGGTGAGTTCGAGATCTCCGGCGTCGAGCGAGGCGAACATCGCATCCGCGCCTGCCACGGTGAGCATGGATGCACCGAGGAACTGGCTCTGTCCGACACTCCCGTCATCCTTCGCTTGCCGGGTCGAGGCGCGTTCACCGGCCGCGTGCTCTCCATGAGCGGCGTGCCGCAGGCCGGTGTGATCGTTCGCATCGTTCCGACCGCAGAAACCTGGACGTCCGCGGGCGATCGACTCAGCCGGCTTCCGCTCGAGTCGGAGAGCGGGCCGGACGGGAGGTTTCGCATCTCGGCGGCCGAGAACGGCGACTATCTCGTGGAGGTTCGGTCTCTGTCGAGCGGGGTCGCGCGGGCGGCGGTCCGGCGAACGGAGTTTTCGCCCGCGGTAACGGACCTGGGCGACGTCCGGCTCCCGGAGGCGATCGTTTTCACCGCGCGGGTGCCCGGTTGCAGCTCGGGGTGGCTCCACCTTTCCGGTCCGCTCGGCGGGGAGACTTCGCTGCCCGCCCTCGCCCGCTTTCGACTGGACGGCGAGGGCTCCGCATCGGTGCGCCTCCCGGAAGGCGGAGCCTGGACCACGTGGGCGATTTGCTCCGGGAGAGTCGAGTGGATCGAGCCGGCGATCCTGCCCGATGCAGCTGGCCTCGGGGGTCAGGAGGTTCGGTTCGAGCGCGCGGTTGACCGGTCGAGCGCGGGGCGAGACTAGGTCACGGAGCGGTCGAAGAAACCGTGGAGCGCGCGAAGCGCCGTACGGTCGATCCGGCGGCCCCGGACGGATTCGCGCAGGAGCGCGACTGCGGCCATCCCCTCCGGCACCATCTGCGTCTCGTCGATCACGGGCAGCGCGAGAAGGATCTCGTGGCGCGCCGCTTCGTCTTCGCCGAGGTCGAGAAGGAGGTCCGCGACGACGAGCTGAAGGGCCGCAACGTCGCCCTTCATTCCGATCTCCGCGAACTCCCCCTGGGCGGATCGGTAGGCCTCGATCGCCGAACCCGGCTGGCCCTTGACCCGCAGAAGGTCGCCCATTCCCCAGTGCACCTTGGCGACGCCCATGCGGTTATCCAGCCGCTTCCAGACGAGGAGAGCGTGGCGCGAGGCGTCGAGAGCTTCCTCCGCCTCGCCGAGCGTCCCGTGGAGCTGCGCGAGGTTCGTGAGCGCGGTCGCGAGCAGCGGATCGTTTCCGAGCGCCCTCGCGCCCGCACGAATTCTCCGGAACACTTCCGTCGCGCGGGTGGGCTGGTCGGCTTCCATGAGGACGATCCCCTCGAGGAACCGACACTTCAGTGCCTCCTCCCGCATCTCGAGCTTCTCGAAGCTCTCGATCAAAAGTGGCACGAGCTCGAGCACTTCGTCGAGCTCCCGCTCTTCCACTCGGAGCGCGAGGCGCTGGTACGACAGTCGCGACCAGTCCGCGACCGAGTTGACCGTCTGGCGGAACCACGCCTCGGAGCGATCGAACCAGCGCCGTGCGTCCTCTCGCCGGGAAAGGATCCGGCAAGCTGTGCCCGCGACGAGCGCCGCCTCCCCGAGGAAGAACTCGCGCTCGTCCAGGATTCCGATCGATCGCTTCGGCTGTTCGAGGAAGCGGTAGAAGAACTCGGCCTCTCGGGCGACCCCTTCCGGTGTCGACTCGAGTCGGCCTCTCAGGATCCCGCAGACGGCGAGAAGAGTTTCCGGCTCGTCGAGCGTCAGCTCGAGCGCGCGCGCAGCCCGGGAGGAGATCGGAAGGGCAAGCACGCACTCCGCGGCGGCGATCCCCTCGTCGGAGGAGATCGGCTTCGAAGGGAAGCGAAGGACTCGACCGCTCACTTCAGGATTCTCGATCCAGTCGGGCAGCCAGTTCGGACGCGAGGTCCCGGGGTTCCCGCTCGAGCGCGCGCGCCAGGACCTCGTCGGGTTCCGTGCCCTCCTGCTTCCAGAGCTGAAGGGACCGGCCGTACTGGCAGGCGGCGAGCAGGAGCGAGAGCCTCATCGAATGCACGGACGTTTGCGCGTTCCCGATTCGGCGCGCGTAACGATGAAACCAGACAAACAGATCATGCTCCGCATCCCGAGCTTCCCCCAGGCTCAGCCGGTAGTACCCCTCGAGGGCCGAGTGGATGACCGGCAGGGCCCGCTCGAACAGGTCGTTCACTTCCTCGCCTCGCGTCTGCCTGTTCATTGTCGCGAGTCCTTGATCAAGGCCGTCCGGGCAATCTTAGTCGAGGTCGAGGACGAAAAAGCTCGTGCCACTCCGTGCAGTTGTCTAGTTCGGAATCATCCCTCTCACCTTGATCGCGAACCGGGCTTTGCGGGCGTCCGGAAGGGGACGTGGTGCGTCCGTCCCCGTGCGGGGAGCCGTGGGGGGTTGCCGCTCAGGAACCGGAAGGGGGTGGTTCGAGGCCATGCGGTTCTCCTTTCGCGAGTGACACAAGTATCGAATCTGGTGCCAATTGGACCACATCCCATCCGTCGGAGGTGCGAAAAACTCGGACGAACGGAGACCGCTACCGGATCGGGTGCCGCGGGGCCGGGCGCGAACCCGGCCCCGCGGGAAGACGACCGACCCGCGGCCCGTTAGAATCACGCCTTGAACGCTAAATCCAAGGAGCCCGAATGTCCGCATCTCGAACTCTCGTCGCGGTTTGCACCGTCTCCCTCCTGTCAGTCGTGACGCGCGGCTCCGAGCCGACGACCCCCCTGTTGGTGCCCTCCACTCCGCCGGCCGATGCCGCCCCAAACGAGGTCCTCCCCTTCCCGGCGGTCGAGAAAACGCTCCCAAACGGCTTGAAGATCATCGTCGTCCGGACCGGCTTCCCCAACATCGTGTCGCTCCAGATCCCGGTCAACAGCGGATCCCGCAACGAAATCGAGGCGGGCAAAACGGGCTTCGCCCACTTCTTCGAGCACATGATGTTCCGGGGTACCCGCACCTATCCGCCCGATCGGTACCAGGGGATCCTCACCCGCGCCGGCGCCCGCCAGAACGCGTACACGGATCAGGACTTCACGAACTACCACACGACCTTCGCGAAGGAAGACCTCGAGACGATGATCGAGATTGAAGCGGACCGCTTCAAGAACCTCGAGTACTCGGTCGAGGGTTTCAAGACGGAGTCGCGCGCGATCCTGGGCGAGTACAACAAGAACAGCTCGAACCCGATCGTCAAGCTCGACGAGGTGCAGCGAAACGCCGCGTTCACCACGCACACCTACAAGCACACGGGCATGGGCTTCATCAAAGACGTCGAGGACATGCCGAACCAGTTCGACTACGCCCGGACGTTCTTCGAGCGCTGGTATCGGCCGGAATACACGACGATCATCGTGGCTGGTGACGTGGATCCCGCCGCAGTCATCCCGCTCGTCGAGAAGTACTGGGGCGATTGGAAACGCGGGAGCTACACCCTGCAGGTTCCGCGGGAGCCGGAGCCACGTGGCCCGGTCTACGCGCATGTGCCGTGGGAGAGCGCCACGCTCCCGTGGCTGACCGCTGTCTTCCACGGGCCGGCGTTCTCCGACACGGAGAAGGACTTCGCGGCGATGAGCGTGCTCCTCGATCTCCACTTTGGCGAGACGTCGGACCTTTACAAGCGTCTCGTGGAGCAGGAGCAGAAGGTCGACGCGCTGTTCACCGACAACCCCGGAACCAAAGACCCCGAGCTCTCGGGGGCGTATGCCCGCGTGAAGAAGGTCGAAGACCTGGCTTACGTCCGGGACGAGATCCTGAAAACCTTCGCCCTCGCCCGGTCGCAGGTGGTCCCCGCGAAGCGCCTTGCGGACGCAAAATCCAACCTGAGGTACTCCTTCGTGCGCTCGCTCGACAACACCGAGCGCATCGGTGCGACCCTCGCCCGATTCGTGCGGCACGACCGCTCCTTCGACACGCTCAACAAGGTTTACCGTGTCTACGCGTCCCTCACGCCGGAAGACCTTCTGAGGACGGCGCGAAAGTACTTCCAGGACCGCCGGCTCGTCATGACGACGCTCGCGCACGAGAAACTTCCGGAGACGATCGGCAAGCCGGCCGCCCTCGCCACGCTCGCACCGAGGCCGGAAACCGTCCGAGCGCCGGACAAGGATCTCGTCCGAATCGAGTCTCGCCTGCCGCAGGTCGTGGTCAAGCTCCTCTTTCCGGTCGGCTCGGCGCACGACCCGAAGGGCAAGGAGGGGCTCGCGCAGCTCGCCGGATCGATGGTGTCCGACGCCGGCTCGAAGGAGATGCGGATCGACGAGATCAACCGGGCGCTCTATCCGATGGCGGGAAGCCTGGGCGCGCAAGTCGACCGCGAGATGACGACGTTCACGTTGTCCGTCCACCGCGACAACTGGAAGGCCTTCGCCGACGCCGTTCTGCCGATGCTCCTCGAGACGACTTCAAGCGCTTGAAGGACGCGCAGAAGAACGCGTTGACCGAGGACCTCCGCAACAACAACGAGGAGGAGCTCGGCAAGGAGCGCCTCCAGGTCAACCTGTTCGAGGGGACGCCCTACGGCCACACCACGCTCGGGACGGTCGCGGGCATCCAGGCGCTGACGCCGGACGACGTGCGCGACTTTCAGCGAAAAGCCTACACACAGTCCAACCTGGCGATCGGAGTCTCCGGTGACGCGCCCGAGGAGTATCTTGCGCGGCTCCGCAGCGAGCTCGCGAAACTCCCCGCCGGGCCTGCCACCCCGGCCCCGCAGGGGATCGCGGCGAAGAAGCCGCAAGGCATGAAGGTCGAGATCATCCAGAAGGACACGCGGGCGACGGCCATTTCCCTCGGGCATCCGATCGAGGTGACGCGATCGCACCCCGACTTCGCCGCTCTCTCTGTCGCGCGCGCCTGGCTCGGCGAGCACCGCGCGTCGGTCTCCCACCTCTACCAGCGGATCCGCGAGACGCGCGGGATGAACTACGGCGACTACGCCTACATCGAAGCCTTCCCGCGCGGGATGTTCCAATTTTTCCCGGACCCCAACATAGCGCGGCGCGCTCAGCTCTTCGAGATCTGGATACGGCCGGTCGTGCCCGAGAACGCGCAAATGGCGCTGCGCATCGCCGTCCACGAGCTCGACAAATTAATTCGCGACGGCATGTCGACGGAGGACTTCGAGAGCACGCGCGACTACCTGATGAAGAACGTTTACGTCATGACGGCCACGCAGAACCAGCAGCTCGGGTACGCGCTCGACTCGCAATGGTACGGGATTGCCGAGTTCACTTCGTTTCTGCGCGACCGCCTCGCGAAGCTGACCCGCGAAGACGTCAATCGGGCGGTTCGGCGGCACCTCTCGGCGAAGGACCTGTCCGTCGTGATCGTAACGAAAGACGCGAAGGCGTTGA
>CAJDUI010000069.1_pt2 | contig 20115 bp, 22 predicted proteins | sample 7390031 | NCBI WGS metagenome assembly CAJDUI01 (sample SAMEA7055675, study PRJEB34461) | soil metagenome | biome: terrestrial ecosystem; feature: Peninsula; material: soil | place: Antarctica | collected 2016 | reverse complement strand
ACGAAGCGGCTCAGTCGCAAGACGTGCTCGATCTTCGACTCCCGCAGCTCCGACAGGCGGCTCTCGAGCAGGGAGAAGTAGGCGGACGACGCTTCGAAGCGATTCGACACCTGGGCGCGCAGGTGCTCGACCTCCACCGCGAGCGCGAGGAGAGAGTCGAGAACCGAGCGCTTCTGCTCAACCGATCCGGCTTCCAGAAGAGCGTCCATATGATCGACCATGCGGCTCTCGGCGGACGACACGCGGGGTTTCACCTCTTGAGCGAGCGGCTGGGAAAGAAGCGTCAAATGAGAGAAGTCCTCGATCGCGAGGAGCCTCTCCATCGTTCGGCCCAGGTCCTGGGGCGACATCTGATCGACGACGAGCGCGATGCGGCCGAACCCGTCTCCGTGCACGCGGTAGGCGCTCCAGGCTTCGGCCCGGCCGCCCATGACCTGGCTTCCGTTCACGGTGTGCCCTTCGAAGAGCTCCATGAGGCCCTCCAGCGTGTCGGGCATCTCGCTTTTCGAGCCGACCGCGATCCGCGTCGCGACGAGAGGCGGTTCGCCGAGGATTTCAGGCCAATCGACCGGGAAGAGCCGCCCGGAATCCAGCCCGAACGGCTGAAAAGGGATCTCGAGCTCGTAGAGAAAGAATGTGTAGGCCGCGTATCCCCCGTGGCGCTCCCACGAGAGAACCAGCCGTCCCAGCCCGGCGACGGGCCCTGCGTAAATCCTGTGCCCGGGAGTTTCATAGGTCGCGGCGAGTCCCAGGCTGTGCGTCAGGGCGTCGAGGCCCGCTCGACCTCCATCGTCGGCCCGGTCGGACAGGATCGCGAAATGCCAGACGTGAGCGGGGCCTGAGAACCGGACGTACGGACGGGCGTGCATCTCCCGCCAGACGAGGTCGGGATGGGGGTGGAGTCGGACCGTGAGCGGAGGTTCGCCGCTCATGGCGGAGAAACAGCGTTTGCGCAGATTCCATGTTCCTCGCAGATCCGCCGCATCGCCGCGGCCGCGGTGTTGAAAGCCAGGATGATCGAGCCGCCTTTCTTTCCCGCCGTCAGGTCCCCCGCGACGAAAAGTCCGGGCACGCTCGTGGCGAATCCGTCGGTCAGTCTCGGCGATGGGCCGTCGTACTCGATACCCGCTGACTTCAGGAAGTTGTCCGGCGTCGTACCCCCGAGCGCGTAGACGAGGCGGTCGAAGTCGAGAGGAGGCATCTCCTCGAAACGGACCCGGACCCTTGCTCCGACGGGCTCGAGGCCCGAAACGCTCGAACCCCAGAGGATCCGCAATCGTCCCTGGCGTTCCAGGGCGAGAACGCTTTCGCGGTTGACCGGAGCCGGCCGGGTCAGCTCCGTTCCCCGGTAGGAAAGCGTCACTCGGTTCCCCTCCTGGACGAGAAACTGGCAATACTCGCAGGCGGTGTCTCCGCCCCCCACCACGAGCGCGTCCAGTCCCGTCGTCGGCTCGCTCGTGATGTCGAAGAAAACTTTCCCTCTCAATGAGCCAGGAATTGGATACGAGGGTTTGGCGGGCCGGCCCAGTACTCCGATCGCGATTACCACGATCCGGGCGCGACAAACGCCGCTGCTCGACTCGACACGAAACCGCCCGTCCGGCTCTCGAGCGATCCGATAGACGTCCTCGCGATACCGGACTTCGACGCCGGAGTCGCGTATGGCGGAATCGAGGTACGTCAGGGTCTCTTCGCGCGAGAGGTCCGGAATGCAGAGAACGCCATCGCACCGCGCTTCGATCCCCTTGTAGTTCGCGAGGACAGGCTTCGAAGGAGCGTAGTACTTCCGGATGATCCAGGAGTGCGTGTCTGCCTTCTCCAGGACCAGGATCCTCTCCGCCGGAACGCCCGCGGCGCGCGCCTCGGCGATGAGCGCGATGCCGGAGGGGCCGGCGCCCACGACGAGAAGGTCGAGCTCGCGAGCCGGCATTGTCATTCCGTTACGTCGTTGTATTGCGCAAACGGCCTCCGCCGCCGGGATGCCTTCGGACGGCGTGAAGAGCACGACGATGTCCGCGTGTTGCCGCTGCGGTCGAATGAAGGCCTGTGAGAGGAACGATTCCGGAGACCGACACTAAACGGCGTACGGCTCCCTGAGGTACTTTTCGGGGTGCTTGAGAAACTCGTCGCGCGATTTTGCGGTCTCGAAAAAGAACCGGCGCGGCCAGACCTCGAACTTCTTCTCTTTTACCTTATGGATTCGGACGCGGCGGTCCGCGGTGAAAAGAGTGTGGACCTTGTTGACACGCTTTCCCGTGACGACGTCCGTCGCCCAGACGTACTTGCCCGGGTCTTTCTTGATCAGGGCGAGCTCGTTCAGACTGCAGAGGTGGATGCGCTTCCCCTCGTAGACCGCCGGCGTGGCATCCCGGCGGTCGAACGTGTAATCGCCGCAGACGACGCACATCACCGGATCGGTGGGGGACTCCTTCGGCTGAGGCTTCGATTCCGCGATCAGCACGCCGACGGCCACGAAGAGGGCGGCCGCGGCCGCCAGCGCGCCGCGCCTCACGGCTCGGTGGTTTCGGGCGAGGAGGGGGCGGGAGCTCCAGCTTCCTTCGCGCTCGACCGGCGGCGGCGCGATACCGTAGACGCAAGAAGAAAAGCCGCGAGTCCCGCGCCGCCTTCGAGCACTGCCGCTCCGTAGATTGGCGAACGGAAGAGTGGCAGCATCGTCGGCACGCTCCGGACCTCGGCATACTTCGCCGGAGCGCAAGAGGCACCTTTGCAGGCCCACGCGTCGCACGCCATTGGCTTCGGCTTCGCCGCCAGGGCGACGGATACGGCTCCGAGGACAAGGGCTGCTCCGAGAATGAGGGGTTTTCTCATGGATCGTCTCCTGCGCGTCCTATTCTATACACCGGAAGCCGCTTGACGACCCCGAATCCACACCGACCCCGCCGGACTGCGCTCGTCCTCCTCGTGCTCGTCGGCACTGCGATCCTGCTATCCGTCGCCGTCGCCCCCTCGAGGCTGCCCCGGTTCGTGCTCGGCTTCGCCTACCGTGGTCCGCTCGTGGACGTACCGCGCTGGCGCGGTTTCGTCGCGCGGAACCCCGACCTCTTCGGGCCCCTGGGGGAAACCGCTCGGTTCGCAGTCGCGGAGAGCCCGAACGACTCGACCGCCCTGATCTTCACGCGGGGGCAGCGCGGAATGGAGGTCGAGAAGACTCATTTTCTTCTCTTCCGAAGGGTTCCCGTCGTTCTCGCCATGGCGCCCGCGACGGCGGAGGAGCTCTTCCTTCTCGATCAGCGACAGGGCAACCACTTCTGGAACGCGATGAAGTTCGTGATCCAGGCGAAGAAGGTCGTCGTCTACGTCTTCGCCCCCCGCCGGGACCTCGATCGGGTCGGCCTCGCCGGGTTTCTGCAGGTGATCGACGCGATACCTCCGGAGAGGTAGCGCGGCGACTCACTCCCTCGGGAAGAACCGGCGCAGCGAGTCGCGCAGGGTCGCGCCTTTCTTCGTGAGCCGGTAGTCAGTATGTCCCTCGTCCTCGTCGCCGTGCCGGGAGATGAGACCCACGAGCTCGAGCTCTTGAAGGCGGACCGAGAGTGTCGAGGAGGAGAGGCCGCCGAGCTGCTCCTGGATCTCGTTGAAGCGCGCCGTCCCGCGGGCGGCGATCACGTTCAATACCGCGAGCGCGTGCCGGCGTCCGACCGCCTGGACGAGTGGCTCGAGCAGGCAGTAACACGACCCGATGTCTTCGTCCTCGAGTATGCAGCCGCAGTCGCCGGTCTCGCCCACAGGCAGATTCTAGGTTCGCTAGAGTTGGGAAATGCAACCTCGGCGTGTCATTTCTCTCTGCCCTTCGATCACGGAGACCCTCGTCGCGATCGGCGGTCTCCGCCGGCTCGTCGCCGCGACGCGCTTCTGTGTCCGCCCGGAGGGGCTTCTGTGGGGCCTGCCGCGGATCGGCGGTACGAAGAATCCGGATATACCGCGCATCCTCGACCTTGCGCCGGACCTCGTTTTCGCCAACGAGGAGGAGAACCGGCGAGAGGATGTCGAGGCGCTCCGGGCGGCGGGTATCGAGGTGAACGTCTCGTTTCCCCGGAAGGTCGACGAGGTCCCGGGCGCGATTCGCGAATGGGGGACGAAGCTCGGCGAAGAGAGCGAGGGCGAATCTCTCGCCTGCCGCATCGAGGACGCGCTCGCGGCGCTCCGCGACGAGCCCGCCGGAGGGAGTTTCCGCTACGCGTACTGGATCTGGCGGAACCCCTGGATGACGGTCTCGGGGGACACGTACGTCTCCGATCTCCTCGCGCTCGCCGGCGGAGTCAACGTTTTCGCCGGGGAAGCAGGCCGCTATCCGGTCACCACGCCGGAGGTGGCGCTTGCCCGCGGCGCGAAGGTCCATTTCTTTCCGACGGAACCGTTCCCGTTCCGAGAGGAGAAGCATGGGAAGGAGGTCGAGTCGCGCTTCGGGTCCGCCCCGCGGAGGCTCTTCGTGGCGGGCGACGACCTCTGCTGGCACGGAGTGCGGACGCTCGACGGATTGAAGGCCGTCCGGCGGCTCCGGGCGTACAGGGAAGGGCGATGAGAGGCAGGAACCATTCTTGCTTGCCCTTGGCCGAGCACGCTCAGAGGGAGGGACAGGGTCGATGAACCAATACGCCGTCGTCCAGACGGACGTGGACGACAGCAAGGAGGCCGGGACCCTCCTCGGTACCCAGGCGAAGGAGGCTCTCGGAGGGATGAGTCCCGATGCCTTTATCCTCTTCGCCTCCCCGAAGTACGACTTCCCGAGCCTGCTGCAGGCGATCGAGGCCGCCTGCGCTCCCGGGACTCTCGCGGGCTGCTCGTCGGCCGGGGAGTTCACCAGTGATACCCACGGCGAGGGCTTCGCCTGCGCACTGGCGATTCGTTCTTCCGAGATGAGTTTCGCCGTCGGAATTGGGCGTGGACTCTCCACGGATCCCGCCGGAGCCGCGGCGGAGCTCTCTTCTTCCTTCCGCGGGATCTCATCCTACGATCACGCCTTTCGCTCCGCGCTCGTCCTGACCGACGCGCTCGCCGGTCATACCGAGGAGCTCGTGGATCAATTGACCCTGCTGACGGGGGGCACGTACCAGTTCTTCGGTGGCGGCGCCGGGGACAACGCGGAGTTTCGACGGACGGAGGTCTTCGCCGGCACCGAGTCGGTCTCGGACGCGGTGGTCGCCCTCGAGATCCTCTCCGAGAAACCCCTGGGGGTCGGGGTCCGCCACGGCTGGGAGCCGGCGGGCGAAGCGCTCCGGGTGACCGAGTCGGTCGACATGCGTCTCGTCAGCTTGAACGCCACGCCGGCGATCGAAGTCTTTGCGGCTCACGCGGAAGCAACCGGGCAGCCGTTCGACCCGGCCGATCCGCTTCCCTTCTTCCTCCACAACATTCTCGGGATCCAGTCGGGAGAGGACTTCAAGCTCCGTGTGCCGCTCTCCGTCGCGGCCGACGGATCGGTGGTCTGCGCCGCGGCGATCCCGGCCGGCGCCACGGTTCGCATCATGAAGCCCGCCGCCTCGGCTTCCGAGGCCGGCGCGGTCGCGACGCGCTCCGCGATCGCGAAGTTGAACGGCCACTCGCCGAGAATGGCCATCTTCTTCGACTGCGTGGCCACCCGACTTCGAATGGGGAAGGACTTCGGGTTCGAGCTCGACGACGTCGCGCAGGTTCTCTCCCCGGCGAAGTATCTCGGCTGCAACACGCATGGTCAGATCGCTCGCGCCGAGGGGCAGTTCGGTGGATTTCACAACTGCACGGCGGTCGTCTGCGTTTTCCCTGAATAGGTGGAGAGAGCGACGATCGCGGCGGGTGAGAATCTGCCCGGCCCCGAGCGGCCGATCGAGCTGCTCGCGAAGCTCGCGAACCGGGCAAACCGCCTGTCCGCGGCCCGAGCCCTCGCCAGGCGTCTCGGCGCCCACGACCTGATCCTTTTCCTCTGCGACCCGGAGCTCGGCGTGATGTTGCCGGCGCCTGGCTTTCCCCAGACGCTTCCGGGAGGACGAGACTGGGCGGCCCTCGTCGGCCGATGCGGAGGTACGGGTGGCGCGGCGGGGGAGCTTTTGCCCCCCGGCGGGAAGGAGCGCGTCCCCGTTCTCGCTCGCGCGTCCTCGGACGGGACGGTTCTGGTGCTCCTGGGCGGAGGCCCCCTTTCTCTCGTCGACGTCGAGCAAGTGCTCGAGTCGTTGCCGCTCCTCGCCGCGGCCCTGAGCGGAGAACGCCGGCTTGACATTGCGGAAAGCCAATCCGCATCGGCCGAACTATCCGCCGCCCGCGCGCTCGTCGCGACCGCGGCGCTCGACCGGGTTCGCGGCGAGTTGCAGCGCGCTCTCGGCAAACTCCAGGAGATGGACCGGCGAAAGGACGAGTTCCTCGCGCTCCTCGCTCATGAGCTTCGTAACCCGCTCGCGCCGATCCTGACGTCTCTGGAGCTTCTGCGAATCGGCGCCCCGGATCAGGCGACTCGATCGCGCGACGTGATCCAGCGGAACGTCCGTCACCTCGCCCGGCTGATCGACGATCTCCTGGACGTCGCCCGGATCGCGCGGGGAACGATCGTGCTGCGCAAGGAGCGTGTCGCGCTTTCCGATCTCGTCGCGTCCGGCGTCGAGATTGCCACGCCCCTGATGACATCGCACGGCCATCGCCTCTCCGTCTCCTTACCCGACGACAGGATCTGGCTCGAGGCGGACCCTTTGAGAATGGCCCAGGTGCTCTCGAATCTTCTGAACAACGCGGCCAAGTTCCGCGCACCGTGGCGGGCCAGTCGCCCTTGCGTCTCGGCGAAAAACTGCTCGTGGTTTCCCTGGGCGACGTTGGCGTTGTCGAAGTGTCGGACACGGGCGTCGGTATTTCACCGGAGCTCCTGCCCCGGATCTTCGACCTCTTTGCACAGGAGCAGTCTTCACTCGAGCGATCACAGGGGGGGCTCGGGGTCGGACTGACCCTCGCGCGGCGCCTCGTGGAAATGCACGGTGGCGCACTCGTCGCGTCGAGCGCGGGAGCGGGCCGGGGAAGTCAATTCCGGGTGACCCTTCCCGCGCTCACCGAGGAAAATGCTACGGCGCCCGCCCTCGTGCCGGCACGCGGGCACGAGGCCCCCTCCGTCTCGCAGCCGAGGGGACGCCAGGTGCTCGTCGTGGACGACAGCGCGGATACGGTCGCCGCGCTGGCGGACCTGCTCCGGGAGTGGGGTCACTCCGTCCGTACCGCGCACGACGGGCCTTCGGGGGTCGAAGCGGCCCTCGCCTACGTTCCGGAGGTCGTTCTGCTGGACATCGGCTTGCCGGGCATGGACGGGTTCGAAGTCGCGGAGCGACTGCGGGCGGATCCGCGTCTCTCGAAAACGATCCTGATCGCGGTGACCGGCTACGGCCAGGAGTCGGACCGGAGGCGCTGTCTCGAGGCGGGATTCGATCACCATCTCCTGAAGCCCGTGGACTTCGCAAAACTGCAGACGCTGCTCGAGGGCTCTGGATCCGCGTAACTCCCACCGGGGCGGCTCCTCAGCCCCGTCGGTTCAGCAGGTCCAGGAACTCCTCGCGCACCGGCCGGTCGAAGAAGATTCCGCGGATCGCCGAGGTGACCGTCGACGCGCCCGGCTTCTTGACGCCCCGCATCTCGACGCAGAGGTGGCGCGCTTCGATGACGACCATCACGCCCTGGGGCGCGAGCTTCTCCGCCAGGAAACCGGCGATCTGCTCGGTCAGCCTCTCCTGCAACTGGGGCCGGTGGGCGTAGAAGTCGACGATCCGGGGGATCTTCGAAAGTCCCACGATTTTCTCGTTCGGTATGTAGGCGGCATGGGCGTGGCCGTAGAAGGGGACGAAGTGGTGCGCGCACATCGAGTAGAAGGGGATGTCCTTTTCCATGACCATCGCGGTGTAGTGCTCGTCGTTCGGGAAGACAGTGACCTTCGGTTCCGCCCCTTCCGAGAGCCCGCGGAACATCTCGAGGTACATCTTCGCGACGCGCTCGTGCGTGTCCTTCAGGTTGGGATCGGCCGGGTCGAGACCGAGCGCCGCGATGATCGCGCGCATATGGGCGGCGATCGTGCGGACCTTCTCGGAGTCTTCGACCGACGAGACGAGAACTTCCGTATCGTGCATCGGGGGATTCTAGCTAACCGATCGTCTTCCGGAACGCCCGCGTGCTCCCGGCGGTCAGGAGGAGCGCGAGTCCGATCATCGCGGTGACGCTCGGCCACAGGTCGAAAAAGCCGGCACCGCGAATGATGATCCCGCGGGCGATCTTGATGAAGTGCGTTGCGGGAAGGACCATCGCCACCGCGCGGAGCGGCGCGGGCAGCGACGAGAGAGGAAAGATGTAGCCCGAGAGCATGATCGACGGGAGCAGGAACATCTGGGAGATCTGGGTCGCCTCCATCTGTGTTTTCGACCAGGACGAGACGAGGAGACCCATCGAGAGAAGCGCGAAGAGGTAGAAGACCGAGAGAACGAGCAGGAGCGGAATGCTGCCGTGAACCGGGACTCGGAAGGCGGTCGTCATGAGAACGAGCACCAGAAGGAGCTGGCCGAAGGAGAGGACGAGGTAGGGGAGGAGCTTTCCGAGCACGACCGCGATGGGGGACGCGGGCGTGACCATGAGCTGCTCGAGGGTGCCGCGCTCTTTCTCGCGGACGATCGCAAACGAGGCAAGAAGCGTCCCCGAGAACATGAGCAGGATCGGGATCAGGCCGGGAATGAGGAGGTTTGCGCTGCGGGAATCCGGGTTGAAGAGCAGGACCGGGTGGAGGCGCAGCGAGACGTTCTGGAAGGCAGCACCCGCGCCGAGCTCCTGAAGAGAGCGCGCGAGCGCGACCCCGTTCGCCGCCGCGAGAGCCTGCGAGGAAATCGAAGAGTCCGAGCCGTCGATCAGCACGAGAACGTCGGCGGGGCGTCCGGCGAGCCGGCGACGCGCGTAGTCGGGCGGTATCTCGATGCCGACCGAACCCCGGCCGGCAACGATCTCCTCGCGAAGGAGAGAGCGGGACGGCGCCTCCGCGACGACGTCGAAGAGCGACGTGTTCACGAACTCCCGGACGAGCGCGCGGCTCTCGGCCGTCCGGCTCTGATCGAAGACGACTGTCGGCACGTGACGGACGTTCGTGTCGATCAGCCCGAAGAGGACGAGCTGGAACGCCGGGACCATGAGCGCAAAGCGCAGGGTCCCCTTGTCGCGCACCATCTGCATCGCCTCTTTTCGGAGGACGGCTCGGAACCCCCTCATCCTGCCGCGGACGCGGGCGCCGCGGTCGGGACTTCGCCCCGCTTGCCCTTCTCGAGGTGAGTGAGACGGACGAACACGTCCTCGAGCGACGCCTCGATCGGCCGGATCGCGACGGAAGCGCCCGCGGCGGCCTCGAGGTCTCGGGCGATGCGTTCGGCGGGAAGGTCCGCCCGCACGAGGATGTGCAGTGAGTTCCCGAAGATCGTGACGTCCTCGACGTAGGGGAGCCCGCGCGCGTGTCCCATTACGGCGGCGACGCCGGCTTCGCACTCCGCTTCGACGCGGCGGGTTCCGGGAGGCGTGACCTCGGGGAGTCGGGTCAGCTCCTTCGGATCCCCCTCGACGAGCAGCCGCGCGAGATAGAGATACCCCACCCTTCCGCAGCGCTCCGCCTCGTCCATGTAGTGCGTCGTCACGAGCAGCGTCACGCCGCGCGCGGCAAGCGTGAAGAGGAGGTTCCACAGTTCGCGGCGCGCGACCGGGTCGATTCCGGCGGTCGGCTCGTCGAGGAAGAGCACCCGGGGCTCGTGCATGAGCGCCGCGGCGAGTGCCAGTCGCTGCTTCCATCCGCCGGAGAGTTGTCCGGCCAGGCGGTCGGCATACGGCCCGATCGACGTCAACTCGATCGCCCAGTCGCGCTGCCGATCGAGCTTTTGATCTTCGAGCCCGTACACCTCGGCGAAGAAGGAGAGGTTTTCGAGGACCGTCAGGTCCTCGTAGAGCGAGAACTTCTGGGGGACGTAGCCGATTCGACGCCGGACCTCCTCGCCGTCCGTGGCGACGTCGAGGCCGTCGACGCGGGCCTTTCCCTCGGTCGGCGCGAGCAGGCCGCAGAGGATGCGGATCATCGTGGACTTGCCCGACCCGTTCGGGCCAAGGAGCCCGTAGATCTCGCCGCGCGGGACGGCGAGCGAAACACGGTCGAGCGCGCGCACTTTCCCGAAGTCGCGCGAGACGCCGTGGACCTCGATTCCGTAGGAGTGGTTCTCGGCCACTCAGTTCCCGTTCTTGATCCGGACTTCCGCGGCCATCCCCGGCCTCAACTCGGGGGCTGGATCGATCGCGACCTTCGCGCCGAAGACCTGGTCCATCCGCTGCTTCCGGGTCTGGACGTTGCGGGGCGTGTACTCCCCCTGCCGCCGGATCTCGACGATTCTGCCGGGAAACTCGCGGCCGGGAAACGTGTCAACGGTGATCGCCACGGGCTGGCCCCCCCGGACTAGGCCGAGCGAAGGCTCGGGCACCCATACGCGTACCCAGAGCTGGCCGGGCTCGAGGATGCGGGCGACGGGCTGGTTCGGCGCCACGAGATCGCCGGGGCGCAGGTCGAGCGACTCCACGATGCCATCCGCAGGGGCGCGAACGACGGCCTCCTGGGCCTGTCGCAGCAGAAAGGCGAGCCGCTGTTCCTCGCGGTCGAGCGCGGCGCGGGCGGCGGCGAGGTCCTCGGTGCGGCTTCCGCGCCGGAGCTCGCGGTACGACTCCTGCGCGACGCGAGCACGGGTCGCGGCGTCGTCATACTGCTGCCGGGCGATGACGCCCTGGTCGAAGAGGGCCTTCAAGCGCCGCCGCTCCCGCTCGGCGTTGTCGGCCTCGGCCCGGGCGCGGGCGGTCTCCTCGGTCCGCGGGCCGGCGGTCACCCGCGCGAGCTGCGCGCGCATCTCTTCGACCCGCGCGCGCTGCTCCTTGATTTGAAGCGACCCCAGGTCGGTTTCGAACGTGACGAGCGGATCCCCCTTGCGAACGCGCGCACCCTCCTCGACCTGGACGGCGGTAACGCGTCCTCCCACGAGCGACCCGACCTCGACGTCGCGGGCCTCGATCGAGCCGGAGAGGACGAGTGGCTCCTCGCCTTTTCGGAGGCCGAAGAACCAGAACGCGACCGCACCCGCGGCCGCGAGGAAGAAGAGGACCGCGATGCGGCCGCGTTTCACAATCGTGCTCGTCCCGCGGCCGGGGCGGAGGTCACGCGACCGCGGCTCCCCGATCCGAGGAACGCGTTCGCGGGGCGGGAAGAGGAGAGGAGCGGCTTCGAGATGGGCCCTACGCTATCGCGGGAGCGGGATCTCGCGGCGCCGCTCGAGCCACGCGGCGAGCTCGTCGGCGCTCTTCGCGTTCAGGGTGGACTCCCGCGTCAGCCAGCCCTTTCGCGCGATCCCGACCGCGTAGCCGGTATTGGCGATCTCCTTGACGGAGTGGGCGTCGGGCCCGATGGAGAAGAGCACGCCTTTTTCCGCCGCAGCCCGGCAGAAACGCCAGTCGAGATCCAGCCGATGAGGCGACCCGTTGATCTCGACCGCGCAGCCGGACCGCGCGGCGGCCTCGAGGACCGCCTCGACGTCCACGTCGATTCCCTTGCGAGTCAGGAGGAGCCGCCCGGTCGGGTGGCCCAGAACCGAGACCCGTGGGTTCTGGACGGCGCGGACGAGCCGACGCGTCTGCTCCTCGCGCGGGAGGCCGAAGCGGGAGTGAACGGACGCCACCACGATGTCGAAGACGCCGAGGAACTCGTCACCGTAGTCGATCGAACCGTCCGGGAGAATGTCCGCCTCGGTCCCGTGGAAGATCCGGAAACCCCGGAACTTCGACCGGGCCGCCCGAATGGACTCCTTCTGGCGCAGCACCCGGTCGGGCGTTAGGCCGCCGGCATAGGCGGCGCCCTGGCTGTGGTCGGTTACGGCGGCGTAGCGGTAACCGGCGGCGCGCGCGGCGCCGACCATCTCCTCGAGCGAAGCCCGCCCATCCGACTCCGTCGTGTGAAGGTGAATCAGGCCGCGCACGTCGGCATCCTCGAGGAGCCGCGGAAGGTTTCCCTGCTCTGCCGCCTCGACTTCCCCGAGCCCCTCTCGGAGCTCCGGTTCGATGAAGGGGAGACCGAGGCGCTGGTAAATTTCCTTTTCGGTCCGGCACGCGATTCCCTTCCGGGCCGATGCGCTCGAAAAGAGCCCCCTCCCTTCGAGAACGAGACCCTGTCCGGCCGCGCGTGCGCGCAAAGCGGCGATGTGCTCCTCCGAGCCGGTCGCCTCGAGGAGCGTGGCAGCGAAGTCCTCCTCGGCGACGATGCGAAGCTGGGCCGTCAGGCCTTCGGCGAGCCGCACCGTCACTCCCCCCTCGGAAACCGAAACGGTTTCCGCTATGCCGGGGAGGTCGGGAAACGCGCGGGCGAGCTCCGCGGACCGGCCGGTCGCCGCGATGAGGTCGATTCCGTTCACGACCTCGCACCGCCGTCGAATGCCGCCCGCGACCGCCCCCCTCGAAACCAGGCCCGTTCGGAGGAGCGCCGCCAGGAGCTCTTCGGCGCGCCCGCGGACCGCCGAGTACCGGTGGAGTCCCGCGGTCGACCGGAGCATCTGGATCCCGCGGAGGATCCGCTCTTCCGTCTTTGGTCCGAAGCCCTTCACCTGCGCCACCCGCCCCTCGCGGCACGCGCTCTCGAGCGCGGAGAGGGAGTCGATCCCCAGCTTCTCGTGAAGGAGCTTCGCCTTGCGGGCGCCGAAGCCGGGGACGCGCAGGCATTCGCGCAGGCCAGGAGGGAAGGAGGCGCGCAGCTCGTCGTAGTAGGGAAGCGATCCGGTCTTTACGAGCGTCTCGATGTTCGAGAAGAGGCCGCTTCCGATCCCGCGGACCTTCAGGAGCTCCCGCGTTCGCACAGCTTCGGCGAGGTCCCCCGAAAACCCGCGGAGCGCCCGAGCTCCGGCGTCGTACGCCCGCACTTTGAAAACGTTCTCTCCCTTGAGCTCGAGCATCGCCGCGATTTCTTCGAGCGTGCGGGCGACTTCGTTCCGGTCCACGAACCGATTCTAGGGGGACAGACCACGGTTTGAATCAGCGGAGACAGGCGTCCAGTTTTCCGCAAACCGTGCTCTGTCCCCGGAACCCCGGAACGGTTGTTGCAGAGCTGACCGGCAAGGAGGATCTGCATGTCCGTCGCGAAAATTATCGAGCTGGTCGCCTCTTCCGATAAGAGCTGGGACGACGCCGTCCGGAACGCCGTGACCGAGGCCGCGAAGACCGTCCGCGGCATCCGCGGAGTCGACGTCCAGGACTGGACCGCGCGCGTGAGGGAGGGCCGCATCGTCGAGTACAAGGCGAACGTCAAAATCTCGTTTGGAATCGAGGACGGCGAGGGGGCGTAAGATCCCGGCGCTTGCGGGTTGACTTTCACAGCCACTCGAACGTCTCCGATGGGCTCGACTCGCCGGCGGAGCTCGTGCGACGCATGGCGGCTGCCGGAGTCGACGCCTTCGCGCTGACCGATCACGACACTCTCCAGGGTCTTCCGGAAGCGCGGGACGAAGCGGCGAGGCGGGGGATTCTCCTGATTCCGGGCGCCGAGATATCGGCCAACTTCGCGGGGCAGGACGACGTCCACATGCTGGCGCTCTTCGTGGATGAGCGGGACGAGGCTCTGCACGTCAGCCTGGCGGGCCGACAGGAAGAACGCCGCACGCGCGGCGAACGGATGGCAGAAAAGCTCATCGCGGCAGGGTTTGCGATCGACCTTGACGCGATCCGCGAGGACGTCGGGGACGGCGTTTGGGGACGTCCCCATATCGCGCGAGCACTCATCCGGGCTGGATACGCCAGGGCGAACGACGAGGCCTTCGACCGCTTCCTGGGGGACGAGCACCCCTGGTACGTGCCGTACGAGAAGTGGAGCGCCTCGGAGGTGCTCGCGGCGGTCCACAGGGCGGGAGGAGTCTGCTCGCTCGCGCACGCTGTCTGGTACCGCGATCCGGAGACGCTGATCGCGGGTCTTGCCGCCCAGGGCCTCGACGCGGTCGAGGTTTTCCACCCCGACCACGGGCCGGTCGAGGAAGAGCGTTTCGGCCGGCTCGCGCGTGAGCTCTCGCTCGCAACCACCGCGGGAAGCGACTTCCACGGCACCGTTGAGGCGCGCAAAGCTCCCGGCGGCGTATGCGGCGACGAGGGAATGCTCGAGACCTTGCGGGGCCGGGCGCGGAGGAAATGACGGGCACGGCGCGGGAGAGCTGGATTCTTCTCATTCACCGCGCGGAAGCGGGCACCCTGTACGAGTCGGCCGCGATGGCGGCGTCCGCGACGTCGGTGGGGATCGCCGTCACCGTCGTCTGGTTCGACGCGGCGCTCGACGCGCTCATCACGGGAGCTCTCGGCGACAGCGAGGACGAATCGACCGCAGCGGCTCTTCTCGAATCGGCCCGGGCGACGGGCCTTCTTCGATCGCTCGCGTGCTCGAAGTCGGCGGTGAACGGGTCCGGCGGCGTCGCGGCCGCTCGGCGAGTGGTAGACGATGTCGTGGGATGGCCGACGGTGATTTCCCTGCTCCGCGGCGCGAATCGATCTTTCGTCTGGTGAAACGCAGGCTCCTCTCCGTTCTTGATTCGCCATTTCCCGTTCCCCGTTTCCCCTGAGCACTGACCGCTGAGAACCCGGCCTTCCTCCTCGGACATCATCTGTCCCACCCGGGGGCACACTTTCTGTGGAAAAGAGCGGGCTCTGCGGAAAAAAAGTTTTTTCGCTCTGCCCGCCTTCGAGAGGCGGCTGCTTCGTGGATGCGGAAATTCTCGGGGCGTTGACAGCCGCGGAAGCGGCGAGAAGAATGCGCTCAACCTTCCCGATGCTCGAAGAACTCACAACGGAGAGAGGTCTCCCCCAGAACCTCGAAGCGGAGCGGTCCGTTCTCGGTGCGATTCTGCTCGAGCCGGCCTCGCTCGCATCGGTCTTCCCGATCCTGCGGGAAGACGACTTCTTCCCCGACACGCACCGGCGGATCTACCGCTCGATGATGGATCTCGCGCAGCGCTCGGCCGAGATCGACGTCCTGACGCTCAAGGAGGATCTCGACCGCACAGGAGCTGTCGAAAAAGCGGGGGGTGCGGCCTACCTCTCCTCCCTCCTCGACGCGGTCCCGGACGTCGCGAATGTCGAGTACTACGCCCGCATCGTCAAAGAGAAATCGACGATGCGTCGACTCATTCGCGCGGGACAGCGGATGGTCCGGGAAGGTCTCTCGCAGGAGAAGGACGCACAGCGGCTATTGGGCGACGTCACCGGAGAGATCTTCGACATCGCCGAGGATGCCGTCGCCGGCGGCTTCGAGCGGATCGGCGAGATAACCCGGCACAACCTCGACATCATCGACGAGGCCAAGGACCGAAGCGGCACGGTTTCCGGGCTCGCCACGGGGTACCTCGAGCTCGACCGCATGACGTCGGGCCTTCAGAACACCGACCTCATCATCCTCGCTGCACGTCCCGCCGTTGGAAAGACTTCTCTCGCCCTGAACGTGGCGCAGCACGTTTCGATCCGCGAGGGGCGGGCTGTCGGCATCTTCTCGCTCGAGATGTCGAAGGAGCAGATCGGCTTCCGCGTCCTCTGCTCCGAGGCCGACGTCGATGCGAAGAAGGTGCGAGACGGCTACGCTTCGAGCGAGGCGATCACGCGGCTCGTGCTCGCACAGTCGAAGGTGGCGGGCGCGCGGTTCTTCGTCGACGACGGCTCGGCCCTGTCGGTCCCGGAGATGCGCGCGAAGGCCCAGCGCCTGAAGCGCGAACACGGCCTCGACCTCCTCATCGTCGACTACCTCCAGCTCATGATGGGGCACGGCCGGTTCGACAACCGCACGCAGGAAGTGTCGCAGATCTCCCGCGGTCTGAAGCTTCTCGCGAAAGAACTCAAGGTTCCGATTCTCGCGCTCTCTCAGCTTTCGCGGCAGCCGGAGCGCCGCACCGGGGAGCTTCGTCGGCCCCAGCTCGCCGACCTGCGCGAGTCGGGGTCGCTCGAGCAGGACGCGGACGTCGTGATCTTTCTCTATCGCGAAGAGCTCTACGACAAGGACACGGAGCGCAAGGGAATCGCCGACGTCATCGTCGCCAAGCAGCGCAATGGACCGACCGGCGACTTCCCTCTCGTGTTCCTCGCCGACCACATGACCTTCATGAACTACGCCGGCCCGGCGCTCGAGCAGTTCTGAGCGGGGCGCATTCCCCTTCCTGCCGCTTCCGATCCGAGATTCCTCCCCCGTGACCGAGCGGGAATCCTCCTTCGGTGACTTCGGGCGATGAGGCCGACCCGCGCCCTCATCGATCTCGGCGCGATCGCTCGAAACTACCGGCGCCTCGCGGAACGCCTGGGCGGCAGCCGTGCCCTCTTCTGCGTCGTGAAGGGGGACGCCTACGGGCACGGCGCAGCGGCCGTCGCGCGTCGCCTGGCGTCCGAGGGGGCTTCCCGGTTCGCGGTCGCGTTCGCCGAGGAGGGAATCGCTCTGCGCCGCGCGGGGGTAGCGGGTGAAATCCTGCTCCTGAACTTTTCGGACCCCGCCGACGCTGGCGCGCACCGCGCATACGGGCTCGTTCCCACGCTGCACGACTTCGACCAGACTCGGGCTTTCGCCGACGCGACAGGGAAGTTCGGGACGCCGCTTTCCGTCCACGTCAAGCTCGACACGGGAATGGGGCGCATTGGTTTCCTGCCGGAAGAGGTCGGAGCGCTCGCAAATCTGCTCCGCGGAGCCTCGGGCCTCACGGTTGGCGGGACGTTCACGAATCTCGCGTCCGCGGCCGACCCGAACTCTCCGTCGACTCTCCGTCAGATCGCGACGATGAAGTCGTGCGTCGCCGCGCTCTCGGCCGCGCGGGCCTCGCGCTTTATGGCGTGTCGCCCTCGGAAGCGGTGGACGGCGGCGTCGGGCTCGAGCCGGCGATGACTCTCGAGACCCAGGTGATGTCGGTAAAGGAGGTCCCGAAGGATACCGCCCTCGGCTACGGGGGGCGCTTCGTGACGACGCGGCCGTCCACGATCGCCGCCCTTCCGATCGGCTATCATGACGGCTTCCGGCGCTCCTTCTCGGGGCGCGTGAGCGTCTTGTTGCGGGGGAATCAGCTGCCGGTCGTCGGCGCGGTGAGCATGGATCTGACTCTGGTGGACGCGACGGGCGTCGGCGCGCGGCCCGGCGAACGGGTCGTCTGTCTCGGCTCCGACGGATCCGCACGCGTAACGGCCTGGGAACTGGCCCGCGCCGCGGACACGATTCCCTACGAGGTTCTTTGCGGCATCGGGTCGCGGGTACCGCGGGTGTACGCGGAGTGAAGTTCCTCGAGGCAATCGGCCGGGCGGTCCTTCGACTGTTCGAGGAGCTCGGTCGGTTCTTTCAGATGCTCGGGCAGACGGCCGCCTGGGCGATCCGCCCGCCGTACGACGTGCCGGAGCTTTTCCGACAGATGGTTCGGGTCGGCTTCGACTCGATCCCGGTCGTCTTCCTGACGACGCTCTTCACCGGCATGGTGATGTCGCTTCAGACCTTCAATGGCTTCGCGCGATTTCACGCGGAGAGCCTCGTCGGGAGCGTCGTGGCGCTGTCGCTCACCCGTGAGCTCGCGCCCGTCCTGACCGGGCTCATGGTGACGGGCCGCGTCGGAAGCGCCATGGCGGCGGAGCTCGGGACGATGCGCGTCACGGAGCAGATCGACGCGCTCACGTCTCTCGGTACGGAGCCGGTGCAGTACCTCGTCGTGCCCCGCGTGACCGCGTCGGTCCTGATGATGCCGCTTCTCGTCATCCTGGGAGACGCCGTAGGAATGTATGGAGGTTATCTCGTCGCGGTGCAGCTCCTGGGGGCAAACCCCGTCACCTACGTGGAGAACTCCTTTCAGTTCCTCGAGATCTCCGACGTCACGTCCGGGATCGTGAAGGCGGCGGTGTTCGGGCTCATCTTCTCCGTCGTCGCCTGCGTCCGCGGTTACTACACGGAAGGGGGGGCCGAAGGCGTCGGCCGGTCCACCACCCGCGCCGTCGTGGCGGGAAGCCTCGCGATCCTCTTCGCCGACTTCTTTCTGACGAAGCTTCTGTTTTGAGCGCTAAACTCCAACTCGCCGAGCCGAAGATCCGGGTCGAGGCCCTCCACAAGTCCTTCCACGGGAAGGTCGTCCTCGATCGTGTCGACTTTTCGGTGAAGGCGGGGGAGTCGCTCGTCGTCCTCGGGCCCTCGGGCACCGGCAAGAGCGTTCTTCTGAAACACCTGATCGGCCTCATCCAGCCGGATTCCGGTCGGGTCTTCGTCGACGGCCGCGACCTATGGGCCGTCTCGGACCGCGAACGCACGGTCGTTCGCAAGAAGTTCGGCATGTCGTTTCAGGAGGGAGCCCTCTTCGACTCGATGAGCGTCTTCGACAACGTCGCGTTTCCGCTGCGCCGCTCCGGCCGCCCTGCCCACCAGCCCGAGATCCTGCTTTTCGACGAGCCGAACACCGGCCTCGACCCGATCATGACGGACGTGATCGACGAGGTGATCCTGGAGCTCAAGGAGCGGCTCGACGTCACGGTCGTGACGATCACCCACCACATCCCGAGCGCGCGGAAGATCGGCGACCGGGTGGCGCTGCTCTACGGCGGCAAGATCGCGTACGAGGCAACCCCCGAGGAGTTCTTGAAGTCGGAAGATCCGGCCGTTCGCCAGTTCGTCGAGGGGCGCGCGGACGGGCCGCTCACGGTAGAGTTCGAGAGGGAAGGAAGGACCGCGGTTCCGGAGGGCCCATGAGCACGGCGGCAAAGGTCGGAGCGTTTTTTCTGGTCGTTCTCGCGATCACGGGACTCCTCATCTGGAAGATCGAAGACCTCCGCATCGGGCGGGGTAAACCGACGAGGGTCACCGTCGAGTTCAAGGACGTCGCCGGTCTGGACGAAAAGACGGCGGTGCGGGTGGCCGGCGTGCGTGTCGGCAAGGTTTCGAAGATCCGGCTCGTCGATGGGAAGGCCCTGGTCGACATCGAGCTCGACCGGGAGGTCGCGCTTCGGACGGGAGCGTCCGCCTCGATCGAGAGCCAGGGCCTCCTCGGCGAAAAGTACGTCGAGCTGGTTCCCGGACCCTTCGGGGCACCGCCGCTCCCGAACGAGTCCGTTCTCGTCGGGGGCATGCCCGTCACCTTCGACGAAATCACGAAGCGTGCGCGCGACATCGAGGTGGACATCAAGGAGATTACGCAGAGCTTGAAGGAATCCATCGGGGGTGCCGAGGGAGAAGAGCGTCTCGTCACGATCCTCGAGAACATGCGGATGATCAGCGAGCAGGTGCGAATCATGGTGGAGTCCAACCGTGCGAGCGTTGACGCCACGGTCGGGAACTTCCGCGACTTCTCCGCCGCCATGACCGAGCTGGTCGCGCGCGTCGACACTCTGGTGGCGTCCAACGAAGGAAACATTTCGGGCGGCCTCTCGAACGTCCGTGAGATCTCGGGAAAGCTCCAGACGACGACCGAGAACCTGAACCAGATTACGGGCCAGATCCGCGGAGGCGAAGGCACCGTTGGAAAGCTCGTTCAGAGCGATGAGACGCACAAGAATCTGAACGAGGCTCTGGTCGCGGTAAAGGAAGGCGTCGCGGGTCTCAACAAGGCGATCGGCGCCGTGGGCAAAATGAAAATCGACCTTGGCCTGCGCTCCGAGTACCTGGCCGCGCACGCGAAGGGAAAGGCCTACTTCACGCTCGACGTCAATCCAGCCGAGTCACCCCGCTTCTACCGGGTTGAGCTCTCGAGCCAGCCCTTTGGACGGCGCCAGAACACGACGACGATCGAGCGGACGGTCTTTCCCGACGGGCACACCGAGGAAACGATCACGGACACCGATGAGCGAAAGGACGACTTCGCCGTGTCCGCCATGTTCGGATACCGGTGGAACGACTTCGCAATCCGCGCGGGTCTCGTCGAGTCGAAGGGCGGCGGCGGCATCGACTACCGCGCGCTCAAGGACCGGCTTCGCTTCTCCGCCGACCTGTGGGACTTCAATCGCCCGGGCTACTCGGCGCACGCGAAGGTGACCTCTCGCTTCTACTTCTCGCCGTCGGTCTTCGTGACAGGGGGCTGGGACGACTTCCTGAACGTCGACCGGAAGTCGGACTCCGTCTTTTTCGGCGGAGGACTGCGGTGG
>CAJDUI010000064.1_pt1 | contig 20129 bp, 14 predicted proteins | sample 7390031 | NCBI WGS metagenome assembly CAJDUI01 (sample SAMEA7055675, study PRJEB34461) | soil metagenome | biome: terrestrial ecosystem; feature: Peninsula; material: soil | place: Antarctica | collected 2016 | reverse complement strand
GGCGAGCACGCGCGCGGCCTTCAGCTTCTTCTGCCCCTCGACGCCGACCTCCGGCATGATCAGGTGGCGCGAGTAGCGACGGATCTCCTCGTTCGAGAGGTCGACTCCCCCGGCAATCGACGGGACGATCGAGAGCGAGTCGTCCGCGGCGAGACGGGTTCCGTCTTTTTCCAGATAGCGCACGTCCTCGTCGTTTTTGTAAAGGTTGACGAAGGAGCGCACTTTGCCGGCGTCGTCGTAGAGGTGCTTGCGGAGAGCGGGATGGCGCAGGACGAGCTCCGCGGCGTGGGCAGGAGGATACGAGGCATGTCTCTAACTATGTCCCTTTCTCGAGTATCGCTTCTCTTTCGAACTCCCCGGTCTCCTCGAGAAGCGTCCAGGCGGTGACCTCGGCCGGCACGCCGCCCTCGACCGCGCAGACAAGATAGTGGAAAAAGGGGAACGCGTGGTCCCGGTCGTATCGGGACGGCGCCGCCGGATGGTCCGGATGCGAGTGATAGAAGCCGAGGAGGGTGAGGTCTTCGGCAAGCGCGAGGCGCTCGACACGGAGGTAATCGCGGGGAGACACCTCGTAGCGACGCGCCCGCTCCTCGCCGCGAGCGTTCTCGATCCGCTCGAGGCGCACAACGTGAGCCGGCTCCCCCTTTCGGCCAAGCAGCGCGCCGCAGCACTCTTCCGGGTAGGCCTCCCGCCCGTGCTCGCGGATCTCGTCCAGCACCGGAATCGGGATCTCGATCACGTCTGACTCCAGAATTCTTCGGAAAGATAGCGGGTCCCGCCATCGGGCAGAATCGTCACAACCGTCGCCGGCTCCCCGTCCAGCTCCCGGGCGACGCGCAAAGCCGCTGCGACGTTGGCTCCCGCGGAGGGTCCGACGAAGACGCCCTCTTCTCTCGCGAGCCGGCGGCACGTGTCGTACGCATCCTCGGTCGCGATCGCGATCCGTTCGTCGGCCAGGTGCGGGTCGTAGATCGGAGGGACGATCGCCGTCGCCATGTGTTTCATTCCCTCGAGGCCGTGGAGCGGGCCGTCCGGCTCGACCGAGATGCACCGGACCGAGGGGATCGCCTTCTTGAAGTACCGCGTCACACCAACGAAGGTGCCCGAGGTCCCCAGACCTGCGACGAAGTGCGTGAGGCGCCCGTCGGTCTGCTCGTGGATCTCCGGGCCCGTTGTCTCGAAGTGCGCGCGCCAGTTCGCCGGATTGGAATACTGGTCCACGTAGAAGTAGAGGTCGGGGTTCGCGGCCGCGAGCGTCCGGGCGCGGCGGATCGCGCCGTCGGTCCCCTCGAGCGGATCGGTCAGGACGAGCTCGGCGTCGTAAGCCGCGAGGATCGCGCGACGCTCCCGGGACGCGTTTGCCGGCACGCACAGCGTCACGCGGAAGCCGAGAGCGCGGCCGATCATCGCGTCCGCGATTCCCGTATTTCCCGACGTGGCGTCGAGGATCACTTTGCCCGGCGTGAGAAGGCCCCGCTCGATTCCGTCCAGGATCATGGCGCGCGCCGGACGGTCCTTCACGCTACCGCCCGGGTTCAGGTGCTCCGCCTTGGCGAAAAGCCGCAGGCCCGGCACGCGCGCGGCCGTTCGCTCGAGCTCGAGGAGCGGCGTGCGCCCGATGACCGCGACAAGGTTCATGGGATCAAGTTCATGGGGTCAGGTCTTCACTTGACACTTATGTACCAGAAACTTGTCGGTTCTCACCGCTCGAGCTCCAAACGCACGGTCGAGCCGGCCCGCGTGGTCCGTAGGGTTCGGAACGGACTCTTCAGGACGACCGGTCGCACGATCGCGTCGAGTTCCGCGGCCGCGAAGCCGTGATCGCGCGCCATCGCCCGTTGCAGGCGCACTGGCATTTTCAGGAACCCCAACACAGCCCTGCGATCCCCGCGAATCGCCTCCGCGGGCGCCTCCGGGTCGAGCTCGTAGATCCAGAACCGGCCTCCGGGCACGAGCGCACGGTGGACTGCGACGAGGCCCTCGAGCGGCTCTTCCCAGTGGTGAAACGACAGGACCGAGACCGCAAAATCGAACTCCTCCACGAAGCCGGACCCCTCTACCGTCCCGAGGCGAAACTCGACGTTGGGGGTCCGATCGGCTCTCGATCTTCTGCGCGCCGCCGCGAGCATCGGCTCCGAGGAGTCAAGCCCGACCACGCGCACGTACGGACGCGCCGCGGCAATCAGACGGTCGAGCTTCCCGGCGCCGCAGCCGACGTCGAGAAGGTTCCCGCTGTCGATCGGAACCTCGCACGCGATCCGACGGTGCATCGGATCGACCGAGGGCTCCGCCCACAGACGGTAGAAGAACGTCTTCACCGCTCCGAACTCCTCCGGCGCCGCGCCCTTGAGGTTCATCCAAACCGGATTCTCTATGATCGGCGCCGTGACCGGGCTCAGGCGCCAGCTCGACTCTCGCGACCTCGTCCTCATGTACGTCGCGGCGATCCTCTCGCCGCGCTGGATCGCCTTCGCGGCGGCGGCAGGACCGGCGTCTCTCACCCTCTGGATCGCCGCCGGCCTCTTCTTCTTCGTCCCTCAGGCCCTCTGCGTCACCGCGCTGTCCTCCGCCTTCCCCCAGGAGGGGGGTCTCTACACGTGGACAAAGCGAGCGTTTGGCGACTTCCACGGCTTCGTCGCGGGCTGGTGCTACTGGGTCAACAACCTCTTCTACTACCCGTCACTCGCGCTTGCGACGGCCGGCATGGGCCTCTACATCTTCGGCACGAAATACGCCCACCTCGAGCAGAGCCGTGGGTACGGACTGATCGCCTCGCTCGTGCTCATCGGGATCGCGGTCGCGGCGAGCGTCGTCGGATGGCGCTCCGGCAAGTGGCTGCAGAACCTCGGGGGGGCCGCGAACTGGCTGCCGATCGTCTTCCTGCTTGTAATCGCCGTGCTCACCGTCGTGCGTTTCGGTCCCGCGAACCCGATCTCCATCGGGTCCCTCGTCCCCCGCCTCTCGGACATGGCGCTCGTCCTCGCGTTCTCGAAGCTCTGCTTCGCGTTCGCGGGCTTCGAGCTCGCACCCATCGTCTCGGAGGAGATCGTCGAGCCGCGACGCACGATCCCCCGCGCGATCTTCCTCTCCGCGATCTCGATCGCGTTCGTCTATCTCGCCGGCACGCTCGCCCTCCTCGTCGCGCTGCCCACCGCGGAAACGTCGATCGTCACCGGGATCAACCAAGCCGTCACGACAGCGGGCTCGCGGGTCGGGCTCGACTATCTCGGAGCCCCGACCGCGCTTCTCATGTGGGTCGCCGGGCTCGGCGCGCTCGTCGCTTGGTTCGCGGGAAACGGGCGGCTGCTCTTCGTCGCGGGGCTCGACCGTTACCTCCCGCCGGCGTTCACCCGCATTCATCCGCGCTGGAACACGCCCGCACTCGCCCTCCTCGTGCAGGGCGGGCTCGCGATCGCCTTTACGGTGCTCGCGACCGGAGGCTCGAGCGTCAAGAACGCGTACCTCTTTTTCGCGGACTTCACCCTCGTGCTCTACTTCATCCCTTATCTCTACATGTTCGCATCGGGAATCGTTCTGCGGCGGGAGGTCGCGCGCGCGCCGGGTTCCGTGCCGATCCCGGGGGGCGCGGCGGGCAATGTCATCGTCAACGTGGCTGGGTTCCTCGTGACGGCGCTCGCGATCGTGCTCTCCTGCATCCCGCCGGCCGAGGAAGAACGCAAGTCGCTGCGCGTCATCCTCCTCGTCGGTGGCGCGGTCGCATTTGTCGCTATCGGCGTCGGCCTCTACGCGATCGCGGTCAAGCGGGGTCGCCGCGCGTGAGACGCGTCTTCGCCGCGTCCGTCGCGCTTGCGATTCTCTTGGCGCACCCGGCCGGTGCGGGCTCCCTCGACGACTTACGCGCGGCGCTTGAACGTCTCCGCGCCCTGGCCCCGCTCAAGGCGCGCATCCGACAGGAGAATACGGTCGACTACAAGGACGAGGGGAAACGGCGAACGCGGCAGGGCGGCGCCTCGATCGTAGCCGAGGATGCGGGTGCCGGTGGGCCGCTTGCGCTCGTGTACGACGCCGCGGTGCTCACTCAGGCGGCGCGCGAGCCGGCGGGCCGGCAGGACTCGCGGGGGCCGGGAGACTCGGTGCGCGACCTCGATGCGGTCCGCGTGCTTGGGCTCGTGCGATCCGCGGACCACCTTCTCGAAGCGCTTGCCGGGGCGCGCGTGGTTTCGGAGACGGTGGAGCGGCGAGGCGGGCGTCCGGCGCGTGCGCTCGAGCTCGCCCTTTCCGCGCCTCGCGATCTCGACCGCGAGAAGGGCTTCCAGGTCACCCGCACCGCGCGCGTCTGGATGGACACGTCCGGGGTGCCGCTCGCCTCGGAGGTCCGGATCCAGACGGAAGTTCGGCGGCTCGTTTTCAAGGTCCGTTTCGACACCATCGAGAAGAACGACTACCTGGTTGCGGGCCGACGCCTGGTGACCCGACGCCGCGAGACCGCCAACCAGCGCCCCTCTTTTTCCCTCTCCCCACGGGGGAGAGGGTCAGGGTGAGGGGGTCCTCAGCGCTTCGCTGATCCTCTGAAGGACCTCATCGAGGTTGAGATGAACGTCCGTGTTCCAGAACCGAAGAACGCGGATCTCGAGTTCTCGGAACAGCTCGTCTCTCTCGACGTCGGCTGCCGCCTGTTCCGGCGTCGCGTGCCCACCGCCGTCCAGTCGATCACGAGCTTTGCCTCTGCGCAATAGAAGTCGATGATCCAACGCCCGATCGGATGTTGGCGTCGGAAGTGGGCGCCATCCAGCTGGCGGGCTCGAATCCCACGCCAGAGTCTCGCTTCCATGACTGTTGATCGACGCCGAAGTTCGCGGGCGTGATCGAGGAGAATTCGTTTCACTACCCCTCACCCCAACCCTCTCCCCGGAGGAAGGGGGAGAAGGACTCGCGAAGCACCATCTACCCATAGTTGTCCTCTGATAGATTCCCCGGCCCGGAGGACGCCGCTTGCTCCCTGAATTCCGCAACGAACCGTTCACCGACTTCTCTCTGGAAACGAATCGCAGCGCCTTCGGCGAGGCGCTCGCGAAGGTTGAGGCGCGCCTCCCGATCGAAGGCAAGAACCGGATTGGCGGAAAAGACGTCGGTGCGGCGAAGCACTTCGAGTCCTTGAACCCCTGCGACCGAAAGCAGGTCATCGGCCGCTTTCCGCAGGGGACGAAGGACGACGCCGAGCGTGCGGTCGAAGCGGCGGCGGCAGCTTTCCCCGCGTGGTCGCGGGTGCCGCCCGAGGAGCGGTCCGCCCTTCTCCTGCGGATCTCGGGGATTCTCCGCAAGCGCAAGCACGAGTTCTCCGCGATGATGGTGCTCGAGGAAGCGAAGTCGTGGGCCGAGGCGGACGCAGACACCGCGGAGGCGGTCGACTTCTGCGAGTTCTACGCCCGCGAGATGGAACGGCTTGCGCAGCCGCAGCCGCTCACCCCTTACCCGGGTGAGAAGAACGATCTCGAGTTCATCCCGCTCGGCGTGTGCGCGGTGATACCGCCGTGGAACTTCCCACTCGCCATCCTCTGTGGCATGGCGACGGCGGCGCTCGTCACGGGCAACACCGTCGTCTTGAAGCCCTCCTCCGACGCGGCCGCGATCGCGACGATGTTCCTCGAGGCATGCGAGGAGGCCGGCATCCCGGACGGTGCTCTGAACTTCGTCACCGGTCCGGGCGCGACGGTGGGGAACGTTCTCGTCGAGCATCCGAGGACGCGGATGATCGCGTTCACCGGGTCTCGCGAGGTGGGGCTCCAGATCAGCGAAAAGGCGGGCAAAGTCGCGACGGGCCAGATCTGGATCAAGCGGGCGATCCTCGAGATGGGTGGCAAGGACTTCATACTCGTGGATGAAACCGCCGACCTCGAGGAGGCCGCCACCGGCGTCGTCGCCGCTGCGTTCGGCTTCCAGGGACAGAAGTGCTCCGCCTGCTCGCGGCTGATCGTGCACGAGAAGGTCCACGACGAGTTGCTCGAGAAGATCGTCGCGAAGACGAAGACCCTGACCGTCGGCGACGTCCGCAATCCGGAGAACGCGGTCGGAGCAGTCATCAACGCCGGCGCGCAGAAGAGGATCCTCGAGTACGTCGACATCGGCCGCAAGGAGGGGCGCATCGTCGCGGGCGGCGACGCCGGTCCGGACGCCGGATTCTTCGTGATGCCGACGATCGTGGACGGCGTCAAGCGAAGCGCTCGTCTTGCCCGGGAAGAGATTTTCGGCCCCGTCCTCGCGGTCCTCACGGTAAAGGACTTCGACGAAGGCATCGAGGTCGCCAACGACACAGAGTACGGCCTGACCGGATCGCTCTACTCGCGAGACCGCGACCGGCTCGCCCGCGGAAAGCGGGAGCTCTTCTGCGGGAACCTGTACCTGAACCGCAAGTGCACGGGGGCGCTCGTCGGCGTCCACCCGTTCGGCGGCTTCAACATGTCGGGAACCGACTCCAAGGCGGGCGGCCGGGAGTACCTGTACCTCTTCACGCAGGCGAAGGCGATCTCGGAGAAGCTCTCGTAGGCGTGAACTCCGTTTCGCGATGAGCTCCTCCTCCGTTCCCTCTCCCTCGCGCCGCTTCGACCGAGTCGGTTTCTCGGAGATCGTCCAGGTTCGCAACCGCGTCATGGAGCTCCTCGCCGCGGGGCACAAGGTGCACCGGTTCGAGGGGGGCGAGCCGTACATGCCGACCCCCGATGCGATCAAGCAGGCGATGACGAAGGCGCTCGACAGGAATCAGACCCGATACGCGCCGTCCTCCGGGATCCCGGAGCTGCGTCAGGCGATCCTCGAGAAAGTACGCCGGCAGAATCGAATCCCCGCTGACGAGGAGAGCCCGATCGTCGTCGTCGGCGGTATGCAGGGACTCTTCGCGGCCTTCTCGACGCTTCTCGATCCGGGAGACGAGGTCCTCACGTTCTCGCCGTACTGGACGCCCGTCGTCGATGTGATCACGTGGTCCGGCGGAACGCCCGTCCTCGTCCCGACCGAACGAGCACGCGTGAAGGGAATCGCGGCGACGCTCGCGCGGCTCGTCACGCCGAAAACGAAGGTCCTCTACTGGAACTCGCCGACAAACCCGACGGGAGAGGTTTTCTCGCGCCGCGAGATCGAGGAGGTCTGCGCCTTCATCGCCGGGAGCGGCCTCGCACTCATTTCCGACGAGGCTTACGAGGACCTCATTTACGAGGGTGAGGGGCACGTCTCGCCCGCATCGCTCCCTGGAATGTACGAGAGGACAATTTCGGTCTTCACCCTGTCGAAGAGCTACTCGATGACCGGGTGGCGCGCCGGTTACGTCATCTCGCCCGAGCGCTACCGGTCGGCGATCCGCACCGCCGTTCTCTACTCGACGAACGGAGTTTCGACGCCGACGCAGTGGGCGGCAGTCGAGGCGCTCTCGATGAGCCCGGAGTTCCTGGAGGAGTGGAAGGCGGGCTACCGAAAACGGCGCGACCGGCTCGTGGAGGGCCTGCGCGCGGCCGGCTTCGACGTCCCGGTCCCGCGCGCCGCGCTCTACCTCTTTCCGAAAATCCCCGCGGTGCTCGGCACGGACTCCCGCGCCGCGGCGGCTCTTCTCCTCGACACCGCGCGCGTTGCGACCGTGCCCGGTCTCGTCTTCGGGCCGGAGGGGGAAGGGCATCTGCGGTTCTCGTTCTCGGTGCCCGAGGAGACGATCGCCGCCGGCGTGGAAGCCCTGATGGGGTCAGGTCTTCACTTGACACTTTCTGAATAGTTTTCTTTACACTTGGGGTCAGGCCTTCACCTGACACTTTCTCAGCAGTTTTCTTTACACCGTCTCGCCCTACCGTCGCCCCGCGCTCGCGACAATCTCTGTCGGAGCAACATGGCGAGACCGCTGCGCCTCGAATTCCCCGGCGCCCTCTACCACGTGATCAGTCGCGGCAACGAGAGGGCACCGATCTTCGTGGACGACCTGGATCGCTCCGAGTTTCTCAGCATGCTCGGCTCGGTCGTCCTGAAGGAGACTTTCCGTCTGCACGCCTACTGTTTGGTCGGCAACCACTACCACCTGCTTCTCGAAACGCCGGCCGGGCAGATCTCGCGCGGGATGCACTACCTGAACGCGCGATACGCGCAGCGGTTCAACCGACGGCACGAACGGTGTGGGCACCTCTTCGAGGGGCGCTTCAAGGCGATCATCGTCGAGAGGCAACTCCACCTTCTTGAGCTGCAGCGGTACATCGTTTTGAATCCCGTCCGTGCGGGGCTAGTTGACAGAGCCGAAGACTGGAGATGGAGCAGCTATGGTGCGACGTCCGGACGTGTTCCAGCCCCCTCGTGGCTACAAACGGCTTGGACGCTTTCTCAGTTCGGTCGAACGACGGTAGAGGGGCGTCGCGCCTTCGTCGAGTTTGTCGAAGCGGGGGTCGAGAGGCCGCCCGCGACGAGACCGCTTCGAAATCAGATCTTCATGGGCAGCGACAACTTTCTGATGAAGATGCAGAACCTGCTCGAGGAAAAAGCTTGGGACACCGAAATCCCGATAGCTCAGCGGACTCCGAACGCACCCGAGCTTTTCGATATCGAAGAGGCCGTGTCACGCGCCTGGAACGTCGCACTTCCGGAGCTGCGGCGGCGGGGAGCAGGCCCCGCGAGGCTTGCTGCGATCTACCTCGCTAGAAAGCTGACCCACCTGCCAGCCCGTGAAGTCGCCGAGGCCTTCGGAGTCGGACGAGGAAGGGTGGCTAACATCGTCGCCGAAGTCGAGGGAGGGAAGCATGCCGACCTGCGCGATCGCCTGGACACAGTCATCACGGACATCGGCCGTGGGAAAACTGTCAGGAAAACTGGTCAAAAGTGTCAGGTGAAGACCTGACCCCAACTATCTTCTGTACGCGTCGGGGCGGCGGTCCGCCAGTGCGGGGAAGCGTGCACGCAGCTTCTTCACGACCTCGGGGTCGACATCGCCAAACACCACCTGTTCACGGTCGTCGGCTTCTACCAACGTCTCGCCGAGCGGCGAGATCGCCGCGGAGTCGCCGGCGTAGTGCAGTCCGTTACCGTTCCCCGCCCGGTTGACGCCGACGACGTACGCCTGATTCTCGATGGCCCGGGCGCGAAGCAGGGTTCTCCAGTGCTCGCGGCGTTCCCCGGGCCAGTTCGCCACGACGACGAATAGGTCCGTGTCGGCCGCGGCCGTGCGGAAGGGCTCGGGAAAGCGCAGGTCGTAGCAGACGAACGGAGTCACCCGCACGCCCTCGACCTCGGCGGTCACGACCCGCTCGCCGGCCGCGTAGACGAGGTGCTCGCCGGCGTATGAGAACGGGTGAATCTTCGCGTAGCGCACGACGTCGCCCCCGGGCGAGACGAGCATCGCCATGTTCCGCGGCGCGGGCTCCCCCGCCTCCGGAACGCTCGCGAGAACCCACAGGCCGAGGCGCCTCGCCTCCTCTCGCAGGAACATCTCCGAGGAACCGCCGGGCGGCTGCGCGATGCGCGCGGCGTCCATTGAAAAGCCGGTCGAGAACATCTCGGGAAGGATCGCGAGCGACGCCCCACCTTCCTTCGCCGCGGAGAGGTACCGCGCCGCGCGCCGATGATTCCGGCCGACGTCCTCCCAGGCGAGGTCCATCTGGACGAGCGCTACGCGCATACGCCCCTCACCCCGACCCTCTTCCCGGAGGGGAGAGCGAAGAGAGCCTCTCCACGGCGGCCTCGAGTGTCCGACGCTCCTTGCAGAACGCGAAGCGCACGTAACCCAGGCCTTTCGCGGGCCGGTCGTAGAAGGCGGACGGGGGGATCGCCGCGACGCCGACGTTTTCGATCAGGTGCCGGCAGAAGGCGACGTCGTCCTCGAATCCGAAGCGGCGAAAGTCCGCGCACACGTAATACGTCCCCGCGGGAGGCCGCACCGCGAAGCCGATTCGCGCAAGCTCCGCGACGAGATAGTCGCGCCGCGCGCGGTACCCGGCGAGGAGCTCCTCGTAGTACTCCGGACCCGCCGACAGCGCGCAGGCCGCGCCGTGCTGGAGCGGCGTCGCGGTCGCGAAAGTAATGAACTGGTGCGCCGCACGGACAGCCGCCGACAGCTCCGGGGACGCCATCGCCCAACCGATCTTCCACCCCGTCAGGGAGAACGTCTTGCCGAAGCTCGAGATCGTGATCGTGCGGTCGCGCATCCCCGGGAGCGTCGCCATCGGGACGTGCCGCCCCTCGTAGACCATGTGCTCGTAAACCTCGTCGGTGATGCAGATGAGGTCCCGCTCCACGCAAAGGCGCGCGATCGCCTCGAGCTCGGACTGCGAGAAGACCTTTCCCGTCGGGTTGTGCGGCGTGTTGACGAGGATGGCGCGCGTCCGGACCGTGAGGGCACGCTCCACGGCCGCGACGTCGAAGCTCCAGTCCGGCGCCTCGAGCGTCACGAACCTCGGGACCGCACCGGCCATGAGAACGCTCGCCTTGTAGGAGTCGTAGTAGGGCTCGAACAGCACGATCTCGTCTTCCGGATCCGAGATCCCCTGGATGGTGGCGAAGATCGCTTCGGTCGCCCCCGAGGTCACCGTGATCTCGTCGCCGGCGCGGTATTCGAGGCCGTAGTCGCGCCGGTACTTGGCGGCGAGGGCGTCGTGAATCTCCGGGATTCCCGTCATCCGCGCGTACTGGCCGCGCCCGGCACGGATCGCGGCGACCGCCGCCTCCTTGACGAAATCGGGTCCGTCGAAGTCCGGAAACCCCTGCGCGAGGTTGATCGCCCCGTGCAGGGCGGCGAGCCGGGTCATCTCGGTGAAGATGGTCGTGCCAAAGCCCGCGAGCCGGCGGGCGGGGAGGGGACGCATATAAGGATGATACGGCGCTCCCCCGGTGTGCCCGGTTTCTTCGCCGCTCCGCTCCTCGGAATGACAGAAGAAACTGTCATCCCGAGCGAAGCGAGGGATCTGGTCCCCCTTTGCCGCATCCCACACTTGCTCCACCGCGTACTTACCGTGCCGCGCCAGTCGCATATCCTCCGCGGCAGCGAGGAACTGATGTCCCTGAAAAAGCTCTACTACCGCGTCGCGATCATCGGATCCGGCCCCGCCGGATGGACCGCCGCGCTCTACGCCGCGCGCGCGGGGCTGGAGCCGATCGTGATCCAGGGGTCGCAGCCCGGCGGGCAGCTCACCATCACGACCGACGTGGAGAACTACCCCGGCTTCGCCAAGGGCATCCAGGGGCCTGCCATGATGGATGTCTTCCGCGAACAGGCCGAACGATTCGGCACCGAAGTCGTCCTCGATATCGTCACCGAGGTCGATTTCGCAGCCCGCCCCTTCCGGCTGACCCTCGACTCCGGCTGCACCCTGACCGCAGACGCTGTCATCGTCGCCTCCGGCGCGACCGCCAAAGAGCTCGGTATCCCCTCCGAGAAGCAACCGGGCGTCTCGGCGTGCGCGACCTGCGACGGGCCGCTCCCCGTCTACCGCGGCAAGGAGCTCGTCGTGGTGGGTGGCGGCGACACGGCGATGGAGGAGGCAACGTTTCTGACGAAGTTCGCGAGCCGGGTGACGATCGTCCATCGCCGCGAAGAGTTCCGCGCCTCGCGGATCATGCTCGAGCGGGCGCGCGCGAACCCGAAGATTGCGTGGAAGCTCAACGAGGTCGTCGAAGAGATCCACGGCGAGGGCGGCGCGGTCAACGCCGTCACGTTGAAGAGCATGAAAGACGGCCAGATCTCCCGCCTTCCCGCCGGAGGAGTCTTCGTCGCGATCGGTCACCAGCCGAACACCGCCATCTTTCGGGGCAAGCTCGACATGAACGAGGTCGGATATCTGAAGATCGAGCATCCGTCGACGCGGACCTCGGTCGAGGGCGTCTTCGCGGCAGGCGACGTGGCGGACCCGACGTACCGGCAGGCGGTTTCCGCTGCCGGCGAAGGCTGCAAAGCCGCGATCGACGCCGAGCGCTGGCTTGCCTCCACGGGGATCCACGGCTGAAGGAGTTCCTCCCCCTCCCCGGGCACGGGGAGAGGGTCGGGGTGAGGGGAAAACGCCCTTCCTCCCGATTCTCGGCTACGTCTTCGGCGCCTTTGCCCTCATGGCGCTTCTCGCGTTCGCGGCCGCCCTCCTGGTGAGGGTCTTCCGCTAGAACCTCCGCGGTGGCGAGCCTGTGACGGTCGTCACGCGACCTTTCGTGATCTTCGACACCGACAAAAGTCGTAGACGCGAGTACCGTGCTTCTTGTCGCTCCCATGCCTCCGGAAAACTATCCGCCCTGGCCCCTTCACCCGGGGCACAGGGGGATCAAGGAGACGTCATGGGAACGATTCGGTCGGCGGTAGCGGCAGCGGTCTTACTGTCGCTCTTCAATCACCGGGCCGCGGCGGCCGATCTCGTCAACCTCATCGGAACCGGCGCGCGGAACGACGAAAGCAATTCCGCGATCACCGTGAGTGTTCCCTTCGGCGGCGTGGGCGCCGGCAACAGCGTCATCGTGACTTTGCAGGCGGGCGGCGAGGACGGCGTGCTGTCCTGCTCGGATCCGATCAACGGAACCTATGACACCGACGTCAGCTCCGCAGCGGCAGCCGACGCTCGAATCGCGATCGCGTCGAAGCACAACGTCGCGGCCCTCCAGTTCGGCGACCTCATCACGTGCACTTACCCGGTTTTCTCGGGCGCGTCATCGATCGCCGCTTACGAGTTCTCGGGCCTCACGGCGATCAACACGCTCGATCAGACCGCTCAAAACGCCTCATCGGCGGCCGGCTCGGCCTCTTCGGGACTGACGGCCGCGACGTCAGCGGCGAGCGAGCTCGTCTTCGGGTTCTTCTGGGTTCCGAATGCCTTCCCGATTCAGACTTTCACGCCCGCGGCTTCCGGGGGCAGTCCGCTCGAGAGCCCGTACAGCCCGGCCTACACCGAGCTTTTCGCGCTCGGCAACCAGCAGCCGATGTATCGGTTCGTGAGCTCCATCCGTGTGTACGAGGCGAACGGAACCGTCGGAGGCGACGGCGGGTGGAAGGGTCAGGTCGCCACCTACCGGCTCGCGGCCGACCTCTGCGCGGGGGTCAGTTGCGACGACGGCAACGTTTGCACGGAGGACGCCTGCGTGCCCGCCACCGGCTTGTGCGCGAACGTGGCCGGGAACTTCCGGACGGTCTGCCGGGTGTCGGCAGGCGAGTGCGACGTCGCCGAAAGGTGCGACGGGACGAACTCGGCCTGCCCCGGGGATGGCTTCGCGGAGATCGAAACCCAATGCGGGGATCCGGAGGAGGTCGGGGACTGCGATCATGCCGATAGCTGTGACGGCGCGGGCTCCTGCCGGAGCAACCGCCCGGATGACGGGACGGCCTGTGGCGGCGATCCGCCGAACGCGTGCACCAACCAGCTCACGTGCCAGAGCGGCATGTGTCAGAACAACGGATTGAAGTCGCCCGGCACTCTCTGCGGCGACGGGCCGGCCGGAGCGTGCAACGGCGCGGATACCTGCAACGCCGCGGGGGTCTGCCTGACCAACGTGGCCGGTGACGGGACACCGTGCGGCGACGCGGGGAGCGCTTGCGTCAATCCGGACAGTTGTCAATCGGGCGTTTGCCAGGACAAGGGCTACACAGCGGCGGGGTTCGCCTGCGGCGACCCGGCGAGCGGACCCTGTGACCAGCCCGACGCCTGCGACGGCTCGGGGAACTGCCAGACCAATCCGCTGGCGACGGGAGCGTCGTGCAGCGACGGCGAAGACTGCACCATTGAGGACGCCTGCAACAGCTCCGGTCAGTGCGTCGGCGCGGCAAACCCGGTTTGCTTCATCTGCAACGCCAACTCCACTCCGGTCGTGGCCGCGGCGGTCCTCCCGGACCCGGTCGGCCCCCAACCGGTCGGCAACGGGGGCGCCGTCGTCACGGCGACCTTCGACGACGCCCTCGGTCAGGCTCACACCTGCATCATCGACTGGGGCGACGGGAGCCTTCCGGATAACGTCGGGGCGTCCGAGCCGACGTCTTCCTCCCCGGGGAGCTGCACCGGCAACCACCTCTACACCGCGGTCGGCGTCTACGAGGTGGCGGCCACACCGCGTGGTGCGGAAGCCCGGTCAACGTGAACGACACAGTCTGCCCGGCGGCCACTGCCGGCCCCTTCCCAACAATGAAGGTCTCGCCCTGGAGCGGCATGTCCCGGTGTTCTGCGATCTGCGTCGAGTGCAGCTCCATGCCGCCCACTTTCTGCACCATCACGCTCACCTGATTCAGCGCGAGAGGGAGCTTCAGCTCCACGGTCAACGAGGCGCCGGGCTACGGGTTCGAGCTGACGGCGTGGGACGGCCAGGCGCCGGGAGGCGGCGGCGTTGACCGGTTCCGCATCAAAGTCTGGCTGGGTAACCCGGGCAACGTCGTGTACGACAACCTCCTGGGACAGCCCGACAGTGCCGATCCGACGCCGCTCGGCGGCGGCAGCATCGTCATCCACAAGAGATAGCCGGCCGAGATCTCCGGCTATGGGCGCCGCTCGCGCAGGGGCGGCGCCCTTTCCTTTGCTCTGGCAGAATCGGAAGCCTCGTGAAGGCGTGGCGGGACCTGAGGGCGCTTCCGCGCGGGGTCTGGGTGCTCTTCGTGACGACGCTCGTCAACCGGGCGGGCACGATGGTGCTCCCCTTCCTCATCCTCTACCTCACGCGCGACCTCGGCTTCTCGGCATCGCAGGCCGGCCTGATCCTCGGCGTCTACGGCGTCGGCGCGATCGTCGCCGCCGCCCTCTCGGGCCGCCTCTCCGACGTCCTCGGGCCGATGCGAGTGATCCGCGACTCGCTCTTCGCGACCGGCGTCATCCTGCTCGTGTTTCCGTTCGCGCGGACGTTTCCGTCGGTCGCCGCCATGACCCTCGCGCTGTCGCTCGCCGCCGAGGCCTTCCGTCCCGCGAGCATGGCCGTCGTCGCCGACCTCGTCCAGCACGGCCAGCGAAAACCCGCCTTCGCCCTGACGCGGCTCGCGATCAACCTCGGAATGAGCATCGGGCCGGCGCTCGGCGGTTATCTCGCGACCGTTTCGTTCAAGTTCCTGTTCGTGGTGAACGGCTCGACTTCGATCCTCGCGGGCATCGTCCTCCTGCTCGCGCTCCGACGCTCGCCGCTCCATCGCGTGCGCGCCGTCTCCGACCCGGACGGTCCCGTCGCACTGCCGTCCAAGCGCGCCTGGGCCGACTCGCGGCTCCTCTTCTTCGCCGCGGCGATCTTCACCCTCGCCCTCGTCTTCTTCCAGCACCTTTCCTCGATGGCGATCTACCTCGTTCGCGACCTGCACCTCACGGAGATCGACTACGGCCTGCTCTTCACAATCAACACCCTTCTCATCGTCGCGCTCGAGGTGCCGATCAACTCCGCGACGGCGCACTGGTCGCACCGGAAGACGCTCGCGCTCGGCGCCTTCCTGACGGCCGCCGGATTCGGCGCGCTCGCGTTCGCCTGGGACTTCTGGAGCGTCGCAGCGACAGTCATCGTCTGGACCTTCGGGGAGATGTTCTTCTTCCCGGCGATGGCCGCTTACGCGACCGACATCGCACCCGCGTCCCGTCGCGGCGAATACATGGGCTTGACCCAGATGGCGATGAGCCTCGCCTTCGCGATCGGCCCGTGGGCCGGCACGGCCGTGCTCGGCGCGTTCGGCGGGAAGACCCTCTGGCTCGGGGCCTTCGCGATCGGCCTCGTCGCCACCGGAATGATGCTCCGGATGCCCGACCAGGCGCCGGCGCAACTGGCCCCCGAGCCGGCGCGGACGAGCTGACCCCGGCGTTTTCAGGGGTTTCGAACGGGAATGGGTCCCGGCGCCGTTCGACTTCAGTCGAATAGACGGCGCTTCCTCGCTTCGTCAGAATGCGCTCTGCGGACCCAGGTTGCCCAAAAATTAGACGAAGTATTGGAACGCGGCGCACGGTTGTGCGCACCACTTGCAGGGAAGAGGCCTCATATGATCGGAACCAACTCAACCGTAAATCGATCGCACGGTCTTACTCGGCCCGCATCTGTCGTACGACGGACAGGTCTTCTCGCGGTCGTCGCGGCGATCCTGCTCGCCAGCGTCGCATCCGCGGCGGAGATCGTCGGCTCCGCCCGGCTGATCGCCGAGCGCGAAGGCCATACCGCGACACTGCTCGGCAAGGGATCGGTCCTCGTTGTCGGCGGTCGCAGTTCCGGCGGTCCGATCGCGGTCGCGGAAATTTACGATCCCGCGACGCGCACCTTCTCGGTGGCCGGCTCCTCCCTCGAAGCGCGTGCGGACCACGCCGCGGTGCGCCTCGCCGACGGTCGCGTGCTCGTCATCGGCGGGCGCGGCCGCGATCAGGCACTCGCCTCGACCGAGCTCTACGACTCCAAAACGAACACGTTCTCCGCCGGACCGTTTCTCACGCACGCCCGCTTCGGCCACACGGCGACGCTTCTCGCCGACGGCCGGGTCGTCGTCATCGGCGGCGACGCAACCGGTTGCGCGGAAATCTACGAGCCTTCGACCGGCCAGTTCAAAGAGCTCGAGCAGTGTCTCGCCGTTCCCCGCCGCCTGCACGCGGCGGTCGTCCTCCGCAACGGAAACCTCCTCGTTGCGGGCGGCGTCGGTGCCGACGGCAACCCTCTCGCCTCCGCGGAGATCCTCGACCTCGAAACCCTCTCCTTCTCGGCCGCCCCAATCCCGATGCTCGCGGCCCGCTCGCGTCTCACGCTGCGCCCCCTCCCCGACGGCAAAGTGCAGGCGATCGGCGGCGACGACGAAGCGACCATGGAGCTCTTCAACCCGATCGGCCGTTACTTCACGTCACTCGGCCACCTCGGACAGGACCGTCAGGTCCTCGCCGCGGCGCTGCGCAACCCCGGCCGTCTGGCCCTCATCGGATCGTCGGCTTCCGCGAGGCCCTCTCTCACGAGCCTTTCGGCCGAAGGCACCGTCCTCGGAACTGCGGACGTCCTCGACCGGTCGAGCTACACCCTGACCGAACTCCCGGGGGCGAACACGGCGATCCTGATCGGCGGCCTCTCCGCCGACGGCGCGCCGCAACAGAGGGCCGTGCTCTTCTCGAGCTCTTCAGCGACGGTGACCACGGACAAGAGCGACTACGCGCCCGGGGCGCCGGGCGACATCGTCGTGATCACCGGCAGCGGATGGCTACTCGGCGAAACGGTCACTCTGAACATCCACCGCGACACGAATAACCCGCCGGACACGGTGCTGAGTGCGGTCGCGGACGTGGACGGCAACATCTCCAACTCCGAGTACGTCGTTCAGCCTTACGACATTGGAGTCACGTTCCTGTTGACCGCGACCGGCCAAACTTCGGGGTTCACGGCGCAGACGACGTTCACGGACGGAAACGTGCAGTGGACGATCGCGCCGACATCACCGAAACACGAAGCTACGGTAGTCGAAACGCTCTACTCCGCTGCACTCAACTGCACGGGTGCCATCAAGAACCAATTCCCGAAGACGATCACCAAAGACAAGGACACCGTCGGAGTCCGCTCGAACGAATCGCTTCGACTCGATGCATCGTCGAACACAACGAGCCCCAACACGACCTCAGTTTTCGTTGCATGGTCGACGACGAATGGTGCGACGTTCACCGTCATCGCCGGGACGGGCGGGAAGAGTATCTGCATTTCCGATCCTGGCAGCTTCAATCCGAACCTCGTCGCGACGTACACAGCGAACGACGCGCCTATCGCGAACAACGACACCTACTCGACGAACGAGGACGTTCATCTGGTCGAAGCGGCGCCGGGCGTGCTCACCAACGACACCGACGCAAACGGCAACACCCTCACCGCCGTTCGCCCGGCCGGGAGCACCGGTCCGTCGAACGGGACGCTCGTATTGAACACGAACGGTTCCTTCACCTACACGCCGAATGCCAACTTCAACGGAACCGACACGTTCACCTACAAGGCGAACGACGGATTCGTGGACTCGGCGTCTTTCGCCACGATCACGATCACCATCAACTCGGTCAACGACGCGCCGACCTTCACGAAGGGCGCTGACCAGATCGTCAACGAGGACGCGGCCGCCCAGACGGTCGTGGGTTGGGCGACGCTGATGAGCCCTGGCCCGACGAACGAGAACACTCAGACGCTGACCTTCACGACGACGAACGACAACAACGCGCTCTTTTCGGCCCAGCCGAGCGTGGCGTCGAACGGCACTCTGACCTACACCCCTTTGGCCAATGCCAACGGCTCAGCCACCGTGACGGTGCGGCTCACCGACAACGGCGGGACCGCGAACGGCGGCGTGGACTTTACCGAGAAGACCTTTACGATCACCGTCAACGCCGTCAACGACGAACCGAGCTTCGTCAAGGGCGGGGATCAGACCGTCAACGAGGACGCGGGTGCTCAAACGGTCACCGGATGGGCGACCGCGATCAGCAAGGGGCCGGCGAACGAGAGCGCCCAGACGCTGACCTTCACGACGGCAAACAACAACAACGCACTCTTCTCGGCGCAACCCAGCGTCGCAGCCAACGGCACGCTGACCTATACCCCGGCGCCCAACGCCAATGGGACGGCCACGGTGACTATCTCCCTGATGGACAGCGGCGGTACGGCCAACGGCGGTGACGACACCAGCCCCAGCCAGACCTTCACGATCACGGTGACCGCGGTCAACGACGCGCCGAGCTTTACGAAGGGCGCCGACCAGATCGTCAACGAGGACTCGGGGCCGCACACGGTTGCGGGCTGGGCCACGGCGATCAGTGCGGGACCGGCGGACGAGAACCCTCAGACCGTCGCGTTCACCGCGACCAACGACAACAACGGCCTCTTCTCGGTACAGCCCTCCGTGGCGCCGAACGGGACGCTCACGTACACCCTGACCGCCGACGCGTTCGGGGCGGCGACCGTGAGCCTGACGCTCGCCGACAGCGGCGGTACGGCCAACGGCGGCGCAGACACGAGCGCGGCGCAGACCTTCACCATCACGATCAACGCCGTCAACGACGCGCCGAGCTTCGTCAAGGGCGCGGACCAGCTGGTCAACGAGGACTCGGGACCGCACTCGGTAGCGGGTTGGGCCACGGCGATCAGCGCCGGGCCGGCCAACGAGAGCACGCAGACGGTCAGCTTCCTCGTCAACAACAACACCAACCCGAGTCTCTTCTCGGCCGGGCCGGCAGTCTCATCCACCGGGACGCTGACCTACACCCTGACGGCTAACGCCAACGGGACCGCCACCATCACGCTCAATGCCAAGGACAACGGCGGGACCGCGAACGGCGGCGTGGACGAAAGCCCGAGCCAGACCTTCACGATCACGGTGACCGCGGTCAACGACGAGCCGACGTTCGTCAAGGGCGCGGATGACACGGTTCTGGAGGACTCCGGAGCCCGCAGCGTGCCCAACTGGGCCACGGCGATCAGCGCGGGACCGGCGGATGAGAGCGGCCAGACGCTGACGTTCTCGGCGACCAACGACAACAACAGCCTCTTCTCGGTTCAGCCCTCGGTCGCTTCCAACGGCACCCTGACCTACACCCCGGCGGCCAACGCGTTCGGCACGGCCACGGTGACGCTGACCCTCTCCGACAACGGCGGCACCGCCAACGGTGGTGACGACTCCAGCACGCAGACCTTCACGATCACGGTGACTCCGGTCAACGACGAGCCCAGCTTCACCAAGGGCGCGGATCAGACGGTCAACGAGGATGCGGGTCTTCAGACCGTGTCTCCGTGGGCGGCGGGCATCAGCGCGGGACCGGCCAACGAGAGCGGCCAGACCCTGACCTTCACGACGACCAACAGCAACAACGCCCTCTTCTCGGGCCAGCCCTCCGTGGCTTCCGACGGGACCCTGACCTACACCCCGGCAGCCAACGCGAACGGATCGGCCACGGTGACCATCTACCTCCAGGACAACGGCGGCACGGCCAACGGTGGCGACGACACCAGCCCGAGTCAGACCTTCACGATCACGGTGACCGCGGTCAACGACGAGCCCACCTTCGTCAAGGGCGCGGACCAGACGGTGCCCGAAGATTCCGGGCCGCAGACCGTTCCTAACTGGGCGTCGAGCATGTCCCCGGGGCCGCCGAACGAGAGCGGTCAGACGCTCACGTTCTCCACGACGAACAGTCTCGCGCGAGCGGTAGGCACGCCGGTGCCCGCCAACGGCAAGATCTGGCCGCCCGGCAGCCGCGCCTGCAACTCGACCATCGTTGAGGCGTGCGGGC
>CAJDUI010000040.1_pt1 | contig 20739 bp, 16 predicted proteins | sample 7390031 | NCBI WGS metagenome assembly CAJDUI01 (sample SAMEA7055675, study PRJEB34461) | soil metagenome | biome: terrestrial ecosystem; feature: Peninsula; material: soil | place: Antarctica | collected 2016 | reverse complement strand
CGTCGAACTGCGGGAGATCTGGAACCACGACCACAACTACTACGTGCGGTCGGGGAAGATCAACCGGTACTCGTGGGAGTTCCTTTCGCGCCACGCTCTGCCCGGCGACCCGAAGTACAAGCAGTATCGGCGCTGAAGAGGGACTTTAAAAGGGGACAGATCTATTATTCGCTCGTGCCGAGAAAATAGATCTGTCCCCTTTTTCACTTGTCCCCTTTTTCACTTTTTCAGTCAGAAAATAGATCTGTCCCCTTTTTCAGTCCGTCCCCTTTTTCAGTCCCCTTTTTCAGTCAGGTTAAAACCTGACCCCACAGGCTGGACGCCTATCGCCGCAAGAGATCGATGTTGCCGTTGCTGTTCGTGAGCGTCAGCTCACACCGCCCGTCTCCGATCTTTCCGTTCAGTGACTCGCCGCCGACCGCGCCCGACACGCCGACGGGAAGCTGCGTGGTGATCTTGCCGAACGAGGTTCGCGCCGCAACCGCGTAGCTGGCGCCCTCCGGCAGGTACACCCGAATCGGGGCGAACGACGTCTTGACGGCGAGGCGCGTGCACCCGGACGGAAGACCCGTCACTTCGACCGCCCCGTTCTGGTTCGCCACCTCCACGCTTCCGCGGGCGCCATCCACGTTGACGGCGCCGAAGGACGTCCGCGCATCGACCGTGCCCTGGATCTCGGACGCCTTGATGGCCCCGTTCGAGTTCTCCGCCAGGAGGTTGCCCTGGATGCGCGTGACGTCGAGGAGCCCGAAGCTCGTTTTGACCGTCGCCGGGCCCCGGATGTCGAGCAGCGAGACCCCGCCGTTGTCCGACGCCACCTTCGCGCTCCCCCGAATCCGGTTGAGCGCGACCTTCCCGAATCCGGTCCGCACGTCGGCGGAGCCGCCGATGTCCATGAGGGTCACGGCCGCGTTCGAGTTCACCGCCGTGACGTTCCCCTTGACGTCCGCGGCGTCGATCGCTCCGAAACTCGTCGTCAGGATGGCGCCGCCCCGGATCCCGCGAACGACGATCTTCCCGTTCGAGTTCTCGATGTCCACTCCGTCGGCATCCGTGATCTCCACCGCGCCGAACGTGTTCCGGACGGTGACGGTCTTGCCCGCGCGGGCGCCGCTGACGCGCGAGTTGGTTCCGTTGCACGTCACCGCGCCGCGTACGTCGGCGAAGCGGATGCCGGCGAAGGAGCTCGAGAGGTCCGCCTTGCCGCCGATATTCGCGACCTCGACGGACCCGTTGTTGTTCTGGACGGTTACATCGGACCCGATGTTCCTCGCGACGACGGAACCGAACGACGAGGTGATCTCCGCGGGACCGTCCGAGTCGTCCAGGGCGATGTTCCCGTTGCTGTTGGAGATTCGGCTCCGTCCCCTCGCCCGGGTAATCGAGACGCTGCCAAACCGGTTCGAGAGGTCGAGCGCGCCCTTCAGGTCCGCCACGGTCACCCCGCCGTTGCTGTTCACGATGATCGCGTCCCCCTCGTTGCCCACGAGGTCGATCTTGCCGAAAGAGTTCTCGAGGCGTTGCGATCCCTTTCCCTGGCGGAAGGCGATCGAGCCGTTGGAGTTCTTGACGTCCGCGGACGCCCTGAGCCCCATGACTTCTACGCTGCCGAACTTGTTGCGAGCTTCGAGCAACGCCGTCTCCGGCATCACGATGTCGTAGTCGACGGAGTAGGACACTAAGCCCCGGCCAAGGAATTTCCACTGCTTCTCGGGATAGCGGGTCGTGATCGAAACGCCCGAGGCGGTCTCCGACACGTCGATCCGTATCTCTTCGGCGAAACGGGCCGCGCCGTCGCGGTCGGACGAGGAGACTCGGATCGCCGCCGTAATCGACGCCCGGGGCTCGCCGTGCGTCCGGATCCGGATCGTTCCGTTGGAGTGCTCGATCCGAAGCCTCTGTCCCGCCTTGAGCGAGACCGTTTTCTCGAAGCTCTTTTTGAACTCTTCGCGGTCCGACGATTCGCCGAAGGAGTGGGTGGACAGCAGGACGAAGAGGGCTGCGAACCCGGCACTCCTCCTTCGTTTCCCTCGTCCCTTTTCCCGTTTCCCGTTGTCTCTCATGAGCTGGCCCCTTTCATCACGTCGCGCAACGTCCGCTGTTTCTCGGCGTACATCCCGAGCAGCTGACGGCGCAAGTGGGTGTTGTATCGGTTGAGGCGGATCTCGCCGTCGAGCTCCGCGATGGCGTTGTCGAGGAGGAGAAGCTTCTCCCTGTAGGACAGAAGGAGCGCGGTTGCCTCGGGGGCGTCCAGACGCGGTTGCGCGAGCTTCGAGAGGTTCTGGATCGAGCGCACGTATTCGGACTCGCTGCGCTCGACTTCATCGAGTGCGACGTCGGTCAGGAGCGGGTCCTTCGGCAGCGGGCGCACCCCGAAGATCTGCCGGTCGCCCAGGCTCGGCCGGAAAACCTGGAGGCCGACGAAGGACACGAGAAAGAGGGTCGCGATCGCGGCGACCGGCAGCCACGCGGGCCAGGTCGGCGCGGTGCGCGGGGCGGAAGTCGCGGCGGACGGAGCGAATGCCTCGCGCGCGAGCGACTCGCGGATGCGCGGCCACAGCTCCGGGCTCTCCCAGCTCTTCCGCAGGCCGGGCCCCGCCGCGGAGATTTCGTCGAATGCACGCAGCCGTGCGCCGCATCGCGCGCAGGTCCCCGCGTGCGGGCGCGCCGCCTTGAGCGCCGCCCGGTCCGCGCTCTCGAGGGCGGCGTCGAGTCGCCGGCAGTGCGCGCTCACGGCCTCGCCATCCGCGCGGCCGCCGCCGAGGGAGCGAGCCACCGCTGAAGCTTCTTTTTCGCGCCGAAGAGAAACGTTTTCGAGGTCCCTTCGGGAATCCCGAGGATGCGTGAGATCTCGTTGTGACTGAATCCTTCGACCTCGAAGAGCAGGAACACGGCGCGGTGCTTTGGATTGAGGCGGCCCACCGCGGTTTCGAGCGCCAGTCGCAGCGGATGATCGGCGCCGGCCGGTGCGGCAAGCGGAGTGGCGTCGGCGGCGTCGAGGGATGGTCCCGCGGGGCGGCTGCCGCGGCGTCGGAGGGAGTCGTAGCACGTATTGACGAGCACGCGGTAGGCCCAGGTCGAGAAGGCGGCGCCGCCACGGAACGTTTTCGCTCCCCGGTAGATCTTCAGGAACGCCTCCTGAACGGCGTCCTCGGCGTCGGCGACGTCGTGGAGCAGGTTCCGCGCGATCGATTTCATCCTTGTCGCTTGCCTCTCATAGAGCTCCTCGAACGCCCGCAGATCCCCCGCGCGGCAGCCTTCGAGGAGCGCCTCATCCGTTCCGGCGGGAGGGGTCGGGGGTTCCGGCTCGCCCAGGCAGACCTCCTTTTGCGCGGTGAAGTTAAGCAGATCGTCTCTCCGTCTCCCGTCACTCACTTCGACGCACCCGGGCCCCCCGGCGTTTGAAATGAATGGGCTCCGGTCTCTATTAGCCTCTGTGCTGCCCGTAAAGTGGCAAGTGGAGACCTGACCCTATGCGCTTAATTCTGGTCGGATTACTGGTGGTTGCGGCGGTTCTGCCGGGCTGGCAGGCGGTGGCGGACCCGTCCCCCCCCGCGAGCTTCGACTCGAAGCGTTTCGGAAGCTATTGGTATCAGGGCAAGGCGGAGCTCACCCGTTACGCCCTCGATCAGGCGCGTTACGGGGAGACGCACCGGGGAGAGGCGGTCCTGATCTTCGTGACCGAGCCCTTTCTGGCCGACAAACAGGTCAAGCTCGAGCGGGGGGACCCGTCGAAGGGCGTCTCGGTGCTGAAGTTGAACTCCATGCGGAAGTTCTTCACCGGCATCTATCCCTACTCGCTCATGACCTCGACGTTTACACCGGTCGACTTCCGGCGGTCGAGCACGCTGAAAGTTGCCTCGTCGTCGCAGGAGTGGTGCGGCCTGACGTTCACGCAGTTGAACCGGCGCGGGCCGCGCCAGGAAGGCCTGTCGCGGTCCTACTTCGAGGAGGAGGGGGACCGCGCGTTCGGTTTCCCGGCCGCGTGGCTGGAGGACGAGATCTGGACGCGCATCCGGCTCGCCCCGGAGACCCTCCCATCCGGCGCGATCTCGATCGTCCCGGGCCTCCAGTACGCGCGCCTCTGGCACAAGCCGGTCCGGCCGGAGAAGGCGCGGGCGACGCTCCGGGCGGAAGGAAGCGAAAGCGTCTACTCGCTCGACTACGACGGAATCCCGCGCAAGATCGTGATCCGATTCGAGAAGGCGTTCCCGCATCGCATCCGATCCTGGGAGGAGACCGGTCCTGGCGGATTCGAAGGAAGCCCGGTCCTGACGACGAAGGCAACGGCGACGGGAAGCCTGATGCTCGACTACTGGAACAAGCACGGAAACGCCGACGCGCACTTTCGCAAGGAGCTCGGTCTGACGATGTGGTGATCCTCTCCCTCTCCCCGCCTGCGGGGAGAGGGTCGGGGTGGGCGAACCCGCGTGTAACACCCTCCCCCGTGAGGCGACACTCTTCAAGCAAGGAGGAACCCGGAAATGAAGCCGTGGAAAGCACTCGCCTTCGGTCTCGCCGCGATAGGTATCGCGGGGGTCGGATTCGGCCAGGGTGTGGCAGTGGCCCCGAAGGTCGGATCGACCGGCGTGGGAGCGGACCTCACGATCGGGCTCACGCAGTCGATAAACATCCGGTTGGGCGCGCAGGGCTGGACCCGCAACGAGACACGCACCGAGCAGGAGATCGAGTATGACGCGCGGTTGCGACTTCTCTCGGGCCAGGTGCTTCTCGACCTCCATCCGGGCGGCCGCGGCTTCCGTGTCTCGGCCGGAGTTCTGATCAACGGCAACGAGGTCACCGCGGTTTCTTCGGAGGACGCGGTTTACACGATCAACGGACGGCAGTATCCCGTCGGGCTCGTGGGACGCCTGCGCGGCAGCGTGAAGACCGAGCCGATCGCTCCCTATCTGGGTGTCGGCTGGGGCAACGCCGTTGCGCCGGGGAGCCGATGGCGCCTCGCCCTCGACGTCGGCGCGTTCTACCAGGGAGAGCCGGAAGTCTCACTGACCGCGCAGCCGATCATCCCGATCCTCCTTCCCTCCCGGTTCCGGGAGGACCTCGAAGCCGAGCGGCGGGAGATCGAGGAGGACGTCTCCGGCTACACGATCTACCCTGTCATTTCCCTCGGGGTGTCGTACCGGTTCTAGCGGGCGACGTTCTCCCGCTCTCCCTCTGGGAGAGGGCCGAGGTGAGGGTTCACCACCCCACGGGCTTGCCGCGGTTCTGCTCGTCCAGCCACTTCTGCAGCGGCGCGAAGTAGTCGCGGATCGCGGTCGCGTCCATCTCGCGCTTTCCGCTGATCGCCTCGAGTGCCTCCGGCCACGGCCGGGACAGTCCAACTTCGAGCATTGCGTTCAGCTTCCGGCCCGCTTCCTTGCTCCCGTAGATCGAGCAGCGGTGGAGCGGACCGGTGCATCCGGCCGCCTCCGAGAGCGCCCGGTGGAACTGGAACTGCAGGATCGCCGCGAGAAAGTATCGTGTGTACGGGACGTTCGCGGGGATGTGGTACTTCGCGCCCGGATCGAAGTCGCTCTCCGTCCGCTCGACGGACGGGGCGATGCCCTGATACCGCCGACGGAGCTCCCACCACGTCGCGTTGTAGTTGGCGGGCTTGATCTCCCCGGAGAAAACTTTCCACCGCCACTGGTCGACGAGAAGGCCGAAGGGCAGGAACGCGAGCTTCTCGAGCGCGCGCGTCATGAGGAGGCCGATGTCTTTCGAGGGGTCGGTCGGCTTGTCGAGCAAACCGATCTTCACGAGGTACTCGGGAGTGATCGAAAGGGCGATCGTGTCGCCGACCGCTTCGTGGAAGCCGTCATTGGCGCTGTCGCGGAAGAGGCCTCGCTTCGTGTTGTACGCGCGCTGGTAGAAGTTGTGTCCGAGCTCGTGGTGGATCGTCGAGAAGTCCTCGGCGGTCGTGTCGATGCACATCTTGATCCGCAGGTCGTTCACGTTGTCCACGTCCCAGGCGCTCGCGTGACAGACGACCTCCCGGTCGCGTGGCTTCGTGAAGAGCGACCTCTCCCAGAAAGACTCCGGCAGCGCCTCGAACCCGAGCGACGTGAAGAAGCGCTCGCCGTACCGGACCATCTCCTTCGCGTCGACCTTCTTCGCCTTCAAGATCTCGGTCAGGTTGAATCCGGGGTCGGCGCCCTTCGGGGCGACCAGGTCGTAGATATTCGACCAGTCCTGCGCCCACATGTTGCCGGTCAGGTGCGCGGGAATGGGGCCGTTCGCCGGGACGGCGTCACCGTACTTCTCGCGCAGCTTCCAGCGGACGTAGGAGTGGAGCGAGCTGTAGAGCGGCTTGACCTGCTCCCAGAGTCGGTCGACCTCTTTCGCGAACGCGTCGGGCGCCAGGTCGTATTTGGACCGCCACATGGCGCCGCTATCGGCGAACCCGAGCTCCCGGGCGCCCTTGTTGGCGAGCTCGACGAAGCGGGTGTACTCCGGCTTCATCGGAACCGCGATCGAATGCCACCCGCGCCAGACGTCCAGAAGCTGCGCGGCGTCCCGGCTCTCCGCCATGATCTTGGTGATGTCCTGGAGGTCGAGACACTTCTCTTTCCCCTGCGGGCAGTACTTCCCCTTGCCGTAGATGCCCTCGAGTGAGGCCTGGAGGCGAGTCACCTCTTCGCCCTCCCTGGGATTCGAGGGCGCCGCGAGGGTCAGGCCGAGCTTTAGAAGTCGCATCTTGCGGGCGACGTCGGCGGGGAGCTTCAGCTTGTCGAAGCGCGTCGCTTTCTTCGCGTACTCGACGCCCGCCGCGATTGCGCGCTCGTTGGCCTTGGCGGAGAGGATCTCGGTGTCGTCGGTGATGTAGGTGGCCTGGACCCAGCCGGCGCGGCCCGCCTCCTCGTAGAGCGCGAGGAGCTTCGCCTCCGCGTCCTCGACGAACGCCTTCGCCTCGGCGACGGTGGGCGGCTTGCCGCGCGACACGGCGGCGGATTTAGGCAAGGCGGCCGCGGTCGACGAGACGAGGAGGACGCCCGCGCCGGCACAAAGCAGAGCGAGGCGAAAACGGCTGTGGATCGCCTTCATCCGGACCTCCCATTCGGCGGAGAAATGTACCGCATCGTGTTAGTTTCGGCGTCGAAACACCGATGGGAGCTCGCATGAAGCTGCGCCTCGCTGTCACACTGCTTCTCGCCGCCCTCGCGGACACCGCGGTTGGCCAGACCACGATTTTCCTCGTCCGCCACGCGGAGAAGGCGACGGACGCGAACGAGGTCGGAGTTCCCCTCTCCGTGGCGGGGCGCGCCCGCGCAGAGCGCCTCGCGGAAATCCTGCGCGACACGGGCATCGCCGGGATCTATGTCACCGAGACGGCGCGCGCCCGCGAGACGGCCGCGCCGATCGCGCGTGCGAGGAAAATCGAGGTCCGCACGTACGCTCCGCGGGGCGCCGACGGGAAGCCCGCGCCGCGGCTCCTCGTCGACCGCTTGAAGAAGGACGCGCCGGCGGCCACGGTCCTCGTCGTCGGTCACTCGAACACCGTGCCCGAGATCCTCTCCGCGCTCGGGTACCCCGAGAAAATCGAGATCCCCTCGATCCAGTTCGACGACCTCTTCGTCATCGTGCCGCGCGAAGGAGCGCCTCCGACGGTGCTGCGCCTCAAGTACTGAAAAAAAAGAGCCGGGCGTCGTGCCCGGCTCCATCGTTTCCCCTTTTCCCGCCCCTTACGGCCAGGTGCTTGAGGATTTCCGCTGCCCGTGCGCCGAGTCGTCGTTGACGCGCAGGCTCGACACCATGCTCTGGAAGGTGTTCGCCAGATCCGAGTAGTTCTGCGCCGGCGCGATGAACAACGCGTAGATCACGTGCCCGTCGTGCAGGTCACGAGTGAAGACCGTAATCCGCTCCTCGACTCTCGTCACCGGGGAAATTCCGGTGAGCACCACCGACAGCGCACGCGCGCCGTCGATCGTCTGACGTTTGGTCGAGTTGCGGACAACGGCGAGATGGCGGTTGTTCTGCACGAGCTGGTTGGCGAGGTCATTGGTTGCCTGCTCGAGCGAGCCTTGCTGGCCCGTCACCGGCTCCCGCTGATCGGTGAAGACGTTACCGGTCGAGCCCTCGAACGGCTCGTAGTGATTGATCACGACTCCGTAGACGAGCGAGTCCTGCCCGTTCGAACCGCGGACCGCGCCGCCCTCCGGAAGGATCGTCACGCCATGTCCGCTGCTCGACTCGGAAACCCGCCAGTTCTCGGGATACTGGATCTGAAAGAAGTCGCCGCGCTGACGAAAAGTCCGCATACGGGTCGAGGGTCGCTCGACCCCCGCCTGCTGCGAGGGCATCTGTCCGGAATCCCTCGTCTGTCCGGAATCCCTCGTCTGACCGGACCCCGTCCTCTGTCCGGAGCCCGACGCGGCCTGGGCGATCTGGCCCATCGTCTGTGCGCGCGGCATCCGGCGCAGGTCCGACTGCGCGGTTTCGAGGCCGCCCACCGGACTGGTCGTCCGGACCGGCCCGATGAGCTTCGCTTCCTGCAGGACGCGCGCCTCGCGGTTGGCGGGCGAAGGATGGCTGGCGAAGAAGTTCTGCAGCTTGGAAGGATCGCGGCCCTGCTGCTGGCGCAGCATCGCGAACATCGACGCCATGCGGGTCGGGTCATAGCCCGCCCGCGCCATCATCTGCGTGCCGACGATGTCGGACTGCGTCTCCGCGGCGCGGCTGAACTTGAGGAACAGCGCGTTCAGACCCAGACCTCCGACCGCCTGGATGATCTGACCGGTCGCTCCGCCGCCGCCGCCGAGCACGCCACCGAGGATCCCGATGCCCGCCTGAGCGAGGTAGGCCTTGGAGGCGTTGTTGGTGCCGTGCCGCAGCGCGACGTGCGCGATCTCGTGGGCGATGACGCCAGCGAGCTCGGACTCCGAGGGCACCGATTCGATGAGCCCCCGCGTCAAGTAGACCGGGCCACCCGGAAGCGCGAAAGCGTTGATGTCTGCCGCGTTGACGACCTTGAACGTGTAAGGGAACTTCGGACCCGGCGCGACGGCCGCGAGCCGCCGGCCAATGGCATTGACGTAGCGCTCGGCCGAAGAGTACGGAAGGATCGGCAGCTGCCGCTCGGCCTCGACGGCCGACTGCTTTCCGATCTCGATATCCTGCTCCGCCGAGAAAACGTTGAAGCCGGGCTTGACCGGCGTCTGCGCGAACGCGGATACGGCCAACAACCCGACGAGAATCGCCACCGCCCGGGCGAGCGCGACGTGTGTTGGCCTGATCATCTTCTTCATGGCTCCTCCATGCCCGCCGAAACGGCGAGCACTCTCCCTTCCGCAAATCGAGTGCCAGAGGAACGCGCTGCCGGAACGGTCGAATCTCCTTATATTTCGCTATTTCCGACGTCCCGGAACCTGCGGATGTCCTCTCCGTAGTACAGCCCGGAGGCAAGTCGAGAATGCCAGCTTCTCTGCTCATTCGGGTCCTCTCCCTGGCTTGAACGATCGCTTGGTCCGGGGGAACGATCACCGCACAAACCGCCATCCCGCCCACACCCACGCCTGCGCTCTGTCGCTCCGCGGAGTATCGGCAGTTCGTCTCCTGGATCGGCGACTGGAACGGGCTTTCGGCTGCGGCGGTCGCGTTGCGACCGGCAGCCGAGAGATTTCAAGGAGCCCGTCGCGGGCCGACGCCGTGGGTTATGGATCGACAAACACTCTTCTTCCCCGACAACTTCGACCTGTGACGGTCTCATGAACCTCGAGGGGGGACTTCGCGCGGAAAGGTGGGGCTCGTGGGCGAGACCGTGGCACCGAAGGGGGACCGCGCACTTCAGCGGATCACGTGGAGTTCGATAGCGGGGGGGCGCGTTCGCCAGCTGTGGGTCGGCCGACGCGGGTAAGACATGGACGGTTGGTTTCGAGGGGATTTACAGCCCGAAGGCGCGATAAAAAATCGCGAGCGGCGCGTTCGCCGTTCTCCGGCTCATCTCGGAGTCGACGGCGCGCCGGAATCGTTCGCACCTCGACTTCAAACGTCGACTACAACCTTCATTGCCCTCCTTTATGCTTTCAAAAGATCGCTCACCTTCCCGACCTCGAGCTTCCCGTGGGCGAGCTCACGCTCCTTCAACATCGTCCAGACAACCGGCGTGACGATCAGGACGTGAAAGAGAGAGCTGACCATGCCGCCGAGGACCGGCGTCGCGATGGGCTTCATGACCTCCGAGCCCGCCGCCGTCGACCACATGATCGGCAGCAGGCCGAAGACCACGGTCGAGACCGTCATGAGCTTCGGCCGCAGTCGGAGAACGGCTCCCTGCATCGCCGCCTCGCGGATCCGCTCGCGGGTCATCGGCCCGGAATCGGCCTTCCCGCGCAGCGCTTCCTCCAGATAGACGACCATGACGACCGCGGTCTGGACGGCGGTCCCGAAAAGCGCGATGTATCCGACCCACACCGCCACGCTCATGTGGAACTCCGTCACCCAGCCGTACTTCGCGGCGAGTGTATTCAAGAGCCACAGGAGGAGGTTCCCGCCGGTCAACGCGAAGGGGATCGCCAGGATCACGTGGGCGGCTTCCTTCGCCGAGTGGTAGGTCACGTAGAGCAGCACGAAGATGATGGCGAAACACAGCGGTACGACGATCGCCAGGCGGTTGCGGGCGCGCACCTGGTGCTCGTACTGACCCGACCACTGAAGGAAGTAGCCGGCAGGAAGAGGCACCTTTTCTTCAACGATCTTCTTCGCCTCGTCCACGAATGACCCGACGTCGCGCCCCCGGACGTTCAGGAAGACCCGCTCCCGCAACAAGCCGTTCTCCGACGAGATCATCGAAGGACCAGGGCGGAAGCGGATGTCGGCCACCTGGGCCAGAGGGATCTGGGCCCTGCGGTTCGCCGGGCCCGCGGACATCGCGCCGTACCCCGGCATTGCCATCCCCAAAATGTTGGGCCCCGCCATTCCGGGCAGAGGCGCCGCCGGCATGCCCGCCGCGACGCCGGAGAGGGCCGCCCGGCCCATGGAAGCAGCTGCCGGAACGAGGATCCTGCGGATCGAATCGAGGTCGTCGCGCAGCTCCCGCGCATAGCGGACCCGGACGGGAAAGCGGTTTCTCCCCTCGATCGTCGTCGTCAGGTTCTCGCCGCCGAGAGCCGTCTCGATGATGTCGAGGACGTCTCCCACGTCGTAGCGCGCCGCGGCCTCCCGGTCCACGTCGATTTCGAGATAGGGAGTCCCCAGGATCTGCTCGGCGTAAACGTCGGCGGCGCCGGGGACGGAGCGAATGACCTCCGCGATTTCGTTGGCCTTCTTTTCGAGCGTCGCGAGGTCGGGGCCGAAGATCTTGACCCCGATCTGAGTCGGGATTCCGGTCGCAAGCATGTCGATGCGGTTCCGGATCGGCTGCTGCCAGATCGCGGTGACGCCGGGAAGCCGAGACTTCTCGGTCATTTCGGCCAGGAGCTTTTCCTTGGTCATCCCGTCGCGCCACTCTTTCCGGGGCTTCAGCTCCACGAGCGTCTCGTACATGTTGATCGGCGCCGGGTCGAGAGGGCTCTCGGCGCGCCCGACCTTTCCGACGACCGACGCGACCTCCGGAAAGCTCCGCAGCGCGGCGTCTTGCATCTTCATGATCTCGACAGCCTGCGTGAGGGAAACCGTGTTCGCCGTCACCGGCATGAACATCAACGTCCCTTCGTCGAGAGGCGGCATGAACTCCCTGCCGACCCCGCGGGCGACCTTTTCGTTCAGCCAGGCCTGCGCGCCAGCGACACGGTCGGCTCCGCCGGAGGCGCCCGCGAGCGAGAGCACGCCCCTGACCGGGGCGAGCAGGACTCCCGCCCCCGCGACGAGGACGACGCTGACCAGAAAGAGAGCGCCGGCCACTCCGAGCGTGAGCCGCTTGTGATCGAGCGCCCAGGCCAGCGCCGGCTCGTAAAGACGCCGGGAGAATCGCATCACCGGGTTCTGCTCCTCACGATGAACTTTTCCGCGGATCAGAAAAGTCGCCAGAACCGGCACGAGCGTTACAGAGAGCACCGTCGCTCCAACCATCGCGAAGGTTTTCGCGAAGGCGAGCGGGTGGAAGAGCTTCCCTTCCTCGCCCGTCAGGGAGAAAACCGGAAGGAACGCCAGGAGGATGATCACCATCGAGAAAAAGATCGGTCGGCCGATCTGCTTGGAGGCGGCCCGGACGATCTCGAGCAGTGGCTTTTTTCCCCCCTCGGTCTCGTAGTGCCGGAAGACGTTCTCCGTGATCACGATTCCGGCGTCCACGAGGACGCCGATCGCGATGGCGATTCCCCCGAGCGACATGATGTTCGAGGTAATCCCGAAGACCCGCATCAGGATGAAGGACGTCAGGATCGCGAGCGGCAGCGGCAGCGTGACGATCAGGATCGACCGGAAGTGCAGCAGGAACACGACGTGGGCGAGCGTGACGAGAAGAATTTCTTCGAGAAGCGCGCGCTTCAGCGTCCCCACGGCCGATTCGATCAGGGCCGAACGGTCGTAGAAGGGCACGATCCGCACTCCCTCCGGGAGACCCTTCGACAGCTCGGCGATCTTCGTCTTGACGCGGCGAATGATCTCCGGGGCGCTCTCCCGGTAGCGCATCGTGACGACGCCGCCGACGACCTCCCGGCCGTTCTTCTCGAGCGCGCCCCGCCGGAACTCGGAGCCGAGCTCCACCGTGCCGAGGCTCGAGACGTACACCGGGGTCCCGCCGGAGGAGCCCACGACGATCTTCTCGACGTCGGAGACGTCCCGGATGAGTCCGAGCCCGCGGACGACGTACTCGATCCCTCCCTGCTCGACGACCTTTCCGCCGACGTTGTTGTTCGACATCTCGACCGCGGCAACGACGTCGCGAATCGAGAGGCCGTACGTCGCGAGCCGATTGGGGTCCACGTCGATCTGGTACTGCCGCACGAAGCCGCCGATTGAGGCGACCTCCGCGACACCGGGAACTGCGTTCAACTGGTAGCGGACGTACCAGTCCTGGATCGATCGGAGCGTGCCGAGGTCCTTCCCCTCTCCTTCGAGGGAGTACCAGAAGACCTGGCCGACCGCCGAGGCGTCCGGCCCGAGTACAGGCGTGACCCCCTTCGGCAGGAGGGTCGTGATGAGGTTCATGCGCTCGAGGATCCGGGTGCGCGCGAAGTAAAGGTCGGTGCCGTCCTCGAAGATCACGTTGATCATCGAGAAGCCGAACGCGGAGGAGGAGCGCACCGCCCTGACCCCGGCGAGTCCCTGGAGATTGACGACGATCGGATAGCTGACCTGGTCCTCCACCTCCTGCGGCGAGCGCCCCGGCCAGTCGGCGAAGACGATGATCTGCGTCTCGGAGATATCCGGAATTGCGTCCACCGGGTTGGTGCGGACTGTATAAATCCCGGCCGCAACGAGCAGCAGGGCCAGCCCCAGGATCAGGAACCGGTTTTTCAGCGAGAAGTCGATGACGCGCGAGATCATGGTCGGCGATCTCCCGGCTCTGCGGAAGGCGTCGGCTGTCCCTTGACGTCCAGAGCCCCGCTGTACTGAATCGCGGACCCGCCCGCGAGCTGAGCCTGCGAGTCGATGAAGAAGTTGGCGGTCGCGACCACCTTCTCCCCTTCCTTGACGCCGCCGAGAACCGCAACGCGGTCTCCCGATGTCGGGCCCAGCGTGACCTCCCGAGGCTGAAAGGTGCCGGGCGTGATCTCGACGTACACGACCCGGCGCGTCCCCGTGTCGATCACGGCGCTCCGCGGAACCGAGAGCCGGCTCTCGATCGGAAGCTGCAACCGCGCGTCGGCAAACATGCCCGGCTTCAAGGCGCCCTGGCGGTTCGCGAGGACGATCCGGACCCGGACGGTCCGGGTCTCCCGGTCGAGGACGGGCTCGATGAACGCGATGCGCCCTTCGAACTCCCGCCCGGGATACGCGGAAGCCGTCACCGTCGCCGCCTGGCCGGTCCGGAGCCTGCCGAGCTCGAACTCGTAAACCTGCGCGACCAGCCACACGCTCGACAGATCGGCCAGCAGATACAGCTCGGTCCCTTCCTGGACGTACTGCCCCTCGATCACGCTCTTCTGCAGAACCGTCCCCGAGATGGGCGAAACGAACGTCAGCGCCAGCCGCGGGCTGCCGGTGCGCTCGAGCTCCCGGATCTGCCCGTCGCCGATTCCCCAGAGCTTCAGGCGGTCTCGCGCGGCGCGCACGAGCTCGCGCGCGGACTCGCCGGCCTCGGCGCTGCCGGATGCGGACAGCCGGCGCTGCTGCTCGAGAGCGAGGAGGTACTCGCGCTGCGTCGAGACCAGGTCCGGGCTGTAAAGCGTGTACAGAGGAGCGCCGCGGCGGACCGCCTGCCCGGTGAAGTTGGCGTGGAGGCGCTCCACACGCCCGGCGACCCGCGCCGCCACGCGCTCGAATCGGGTCTCGTCCGCCTCGACCGTGCCGACGGCCCGGATCTCATGCTTCAAATCCTGCAGTGCCACGGCGACGGTGGCGATGCCGGTGGCTCGAATCGCTTCGGCCGACAGAGAAACCGAGGGCGCCCCGGCCTGCCCTCCCGCACCGGCGGACGGCGCCTCGTCGGCGTACTTCGGAACGAGCTGCATGTCCATGAATGGAGACTTACCCGGCTTGTCGAATCTCGAGCCGGGCGCCATCGGGTCGTACCAGTAGAGGACCTTGCGGCCGCCGATCTCTCCGGCCGGGTTCCTGGAAGTCGTTGGCGCGGACGCCGCAGCGGGAACACCCGATTTCGCGCGCTTGACCAGCTCCATCTTGCAGATCGGGCACACTCCCGGCCTCTCCGAGACGACGTGCGGATGCATCGGACAGAACCATTCCTCGCGCTTCTCGTCTGCCGCGGCCGCCGCGCCGGTTCTATTTACCTCCGGGCGCCCGCGAACCAGCAGAAGACCGGCGACCGCGGCAATCGCCAATAGCGCGATGCCGAAAACCGCCCGACGGCGCCCGGGGCGTGTCGGAGACGGGACATTGGGAACGATTTCATCGGTCATGGGAGCTCTCCTCCACGGCGCGATGCGGATAGAAGAGGATGCCCGTTGCCGCCTGGAGCTTCGCCCGGGCGCGCGGGATCGCCGTCTCTCGTTCGATCGTTTCCGACTCGCCCTCGTCCACGGCGAGCGTGGTCTGAACGTACGTCTGAAAATCGATTTTGCCGACCGCGTAGGCCTCTTGCGCGGCCTGAGCGGCCGTCTCGATCTGCGTCAGGATCGTGTCGCGATAGATCGCCGAGCGGTCCGCCTCGCTCGCGAGCTCGATGAGCGCCTCCTCGACCTGGCGGGAAAGCTCGAGGCGGGCGACCGCGAGCCGGCTTCTTGCGGCCGAGAGCTCTGCCTCCTTCTCCGCGATCCCGGCCTCGACCCGCCGTCGCTGAACGAAGGGCAGGTTGAAACCGACGGTCGCCCCCACCATGTCGTCGCGACGGTCCCGCTGTCCGTAAGAACTCATCAGCGTGAGATCCGTGCGTCGCTGAAGGCGCGCCAGACCAAGCTCCTCCTCCGCGCGGCGGACGTCCGCCTGCGCCTGCCGGATGGCAGGGCTCGACGTGAGCGCTTCCGAGACGATCGCTGGATCCGGCATCGCGCGGTCCGGCGCGGGAAGGGGAACCGGCTCGACGGCCTGGCCCGCGGGCAGATTCTGAAGTGTGTTGAATCGGGCGGCCGACGTGGCACGCTCCGCCTGCAAGGTCCGGAGACGGTCGCGCGCTTTCGTTTCTTCGACACCCGCAAGCAAGGCATCGGGCAAAGCTCCCTGCCCCACGCGGTAGCGGCTTCTCACCGACTCCGAGACGCTCTCGAGCCGCGCGATACTGCGGGTCTGGATGCGGATTCGGGCGTCAAGCGAGGCGAGATCGAAATAGGCGTCTGCCACTTCCGCGACAAGCCGGTTGACGTGGTCCGCGTGCATCGTTCGAACCATTTCGACCTCCGCCTCGGCAACACGCGCGGCGGCGGCGCGTTTGCCGCGGGCCGGGATCTCCTGCTCGAGCGTGACCATCTTCATGGTCATGTCGTCCTCTCGGAAGGAGAAGCCCGGCACCGGCACGTTCACCGCGCCGATGGTCAGCATCGGGTCGGGCAGCGCCCGAGCCTGGGGCACTCGGGAACGCGCCGCGCGAATGCGGTGCTCCATCTCGTCGATGTCCGGGTTGTCCGAGAGCGCCCGCTCGATCGCGGCGCGCAGTCGGGGGTCCGTCTCCCCCGCGGCTCCCGCAGAAGGCAGCATTATCGAAAGGGCGATCACGCCGAGCGCGAGCGCCCCCGATATCAAGGAACGATCTGTTCTCATGAACGAACTCCATCGCTTTCCCGGCCGCGAAAGGCGGCCGAGTGAAACCAGCGGCTGGAGTGGAGTCTAGAGTCGGAGGACCGAGCGCGAGGCGGGAGGCGACTCGGCCGGAGCCGGTGCGAAGGTCGCCGGAAGAGGTCTCGAGAGCAGGATCAGTCCTCCCGAGTGCGGTGGAGGGAGGAGGCTCCCGAGCGGCGGTTGGAGTTTCGTTTTCGCCGCGGATATCGCCGGATCGTCCGAACGGGCGTCCGTGAACGAAGGCCCGCACGTGTCGCCGCAGCAGGGCATTGAAGCGCTCAGGCCATCCGCGGGGACGCAGCAGACCGAGCAAAGCGCGCCGAGCGGGGCGCTCAAGAACGCCCCAGCGAGCAACACCAAAACTGCCAAACGAAGCCGGGTCATTCGCTCCTCAAAACTACGGCTGGAAGCCCGGGAATTCCCCGGTGAGAGTCTATTCTCGCCATTCTTCGAGGCTACAGCTCGACGAAAACGTCGTCTCCCTGCACTTCGACCGGATACGCCTCGGTGTCCGTCGCCCACGGAGTGTCCTGATAGACCTTGCCGGTGCGCACGTCGAAGTGCGCGGCGTGCCAGGGGCACGTCAGGAGGTACGGACTTCCCGCCGTGCCGAGCTCGCCCATGTGGAGCGGCGCGCCACTGTGCGTGCAGGAGTCGTTCATCGCGTAGATCGTCCCTTCGATCTTCGTCAGGAGGATCGTGCGGCCCTCGTGCTCGCGCATCGTCAGGCCGCCCTCGGGGACTTCGGAGACGGTTGCCAGCTTTACTTTCGCCATGGCGTCCCGCCTAGCGACCGCCCACCGCGCCCGCGTAGAGCCGGTGGAAGTGGTGGACGCCGCTCTCGCGCCGCACCGAGAAGCGGCCGGTTTCGTAGGTCCGCGACTCGAGGCCCTTCTGCACGGCCTCGCAGATCGCGATGTCCTCGCGCTGAATCTCGTCGGAGAACTCGATCGTCTGCCGGATCGTCTCGGCGACTCCGGGCCGCTCCGGATCGCGGAGGAACCACTCGAACACGGTTTGCGTCCGATCGAGCCCGAGCGGCACGATCAGGTTCGTCGAGTAGTTGTCCGGGTACACGTTCAGCATCAGGTTGGGGTAGATCCAGTAGTAGAGCGCGTCGCCGTCGTCGTAGCGGGGGTCGCGGCGGATCCGGGCGTCGGCGCGCTCCTTGATCGGCGCGCGCTGGAGCGAGTAAGTCCCACGCGTCTCTGTCTCGTAGCGCGCGTAGTCGAGCTCCTTCATGAGGCCGGGTAGTCGAGCTCCTTCATGAGGCCGGGGTGAACGATCGGGATGTGGTACCCCTCGAGGTAGTTGTCGACGTAGACCTTCCAGTTGCACAGGACGGTCCAGTCCTTGCGCGCCGCCAGCCGCATCCCTTCCAGGCCGCGGGCGGCGAGGGTCGCCGGGAGGTCTCCGAGCGACTCGGCCAGTGAAGGCGCCGCCGGGTCAAGGTCGAGGTTGACGAAGACGAGGCCGAGCCAGGCGTCCACGCGGAATTCGGGGAGGCGGACGGCGGCCCGGTCGAACCCTTCGACGCCGTCGAAGTCCGGCGTGTTCGCGAGCCGCCCGTCGAGCGCATAGCTCCACCCGTGGTAACCGCACCGGAAAGCCCCGCACGTTCCCTCGCCCTTCGCGACCGGTCCCGCGCGATGACGGCACACGTTCGAGAGGGCTCGGAGCCTTCCGTCGGCGCCGCGGACGATCAGGAGCGGCTCGCCCGCGACTTCCGCGGTGAAGTACGCGCCGGCGGATACGACCTGATCTTCCCTCCCGACGAGCTGCCAGGTGCGCGCGAAGATCGTCTCGCGTTCCGCAGAGAGCGTTGAGGGGTCCGTGTAGCACCAGGACGGGATCGTCCCGGCGTGAGCGAGTCGTTCGTCGACCTGAACGGGTCGTTCCATCCCGCCCAGTCTAATTCCCCGAAAAGGGGACAGATTTATTTACGGAGGATGGGGTCAGATTCATCCGCTAATTCAGCAAAGAGGGGTCGGGTTAAAACCTGACCCCACAAAGATTTTAGAGCTCGATCTGTGCCCCCAGCTCGATGACGCGGTTGGGCGGCAGCCGGAAGAACTCCATGGCGCTCGTCGAGTTGCGGGACATGAGGACGAAGAGCTTCTCGCGCCACACCGGCATCCCGAGCGCCCCCTTTGCGATCAGGGTCTCCCGCCCCAGGAAGAACGTGGTGTCCATCATGTCGAACTTCCGGCCCTCGATCTCGACGTCTTTCAGCGCCCGGGGGACGTCGGGGTCCTGCATGAAACCGAAGCGGAGGTTGATGCGGAGAAAGCCCTCCTTCAGCCGTTCGAGCTGGACCCGATCGCGGCGCGAGACGAAGGGGGCGGTCGCGGTCTCGACCGTCAGGAACACGATCCGTTCGTGCAGCGCCTTGTTGTGGCGGAGGTTGTGGAGAAGAGCGGGCGGCGTCCCGGAGCTCACGCGATCCATGAAGATCGCGGTGCCCGGGACCCGAAGGCGCGGCTTGCGCGCGACGCCGTCGAGGAACGTGTCGAGCGGCAGGGTGTCGGCTTCGAGCCGTCTCGCGAGAATCCGCCGGCCGCCGCGCCAGGTGGTCATCAGCGTGAACGTGACCGCGGCCGCCGCGAGGGAGACCCAACCTCCCCGCGAGACCTTGGCGAGGTTTGCCCCGATGAATACGACGTCGATCGCGAGGAAGAACGCGGTCACGAGGAGGGCCTTTCCTGCGCCCCACCCGAGGAGTTTCCGGGAGACACCATAGGCGAGGAGGGTCGTGACCGCCATCGCAAGCGCGATCGAGACGCCGTAAGCGTCGGCGAGAAGCGTTGACGACGGGAACATCACGATCACCGCCACCGTGCCGAGCATCCCGAACCAACTGATCCCGGAAATGTAGATCTGGCCCATCTCGGAAGACGAGGTCTGGCGGATCGTGACCCGGGGCAGGTAGTTCAGCTGAACGGCCTGGCGGGTCAGAGAGAAGGCGCGATGGCGACCCAGTCGAGCTGCATGGCGCGTTTTCCGAAGCGGCCCATGTCCGCGTAGAGCGCCTCCGCGCCCGTGGCGACGAGAAACACCGCTCCGAGCACGAAGAAGCCGGCCGCCCCGTTTCGCGAGAAGAAGGAAAGGGCGTGGCGGGGATCGACGGCTCCGAGAACGTCCGGACGCTTCAGGATCGCCGCGAGTCCGAGGCCCGCGATCGTGACGAACCACAGCGCCATCACGCCGCTGAACGCCCGGCCCACTCGCGCGGTGCCGCGCCGCTGGAAGACGAAGAGGAAGACGAGCAGGGCGACCGACACGGGAACGACGAGCTTTCGGGCCGCCGGCGACACGAGCTCGAAGCCTTCCACCGCCGCGAGCACGGAGATCGCCGGGGTCATGATCCCGTCTCCATAGAAGAGCGCGACCCCGAGGACGCCGAGGAGGATGACCGTCGAACGCACGCCGGGGATCGCGCGGCCCTCGGGGCGCACGAGCTCGAGGAGCGCGAGGATCCCGCCTTCACCCTTGTTGGCGAGCCGGAGAATCCACCCGTGATACTTCAGCCCGACGAGGAGCGCGAGCGTCCAGAAAATCAGGGAGAGCACGCCAAAAACGTTCTCGGCGCTGAGCGGCACCGCGTGGCCGCCGGAGAAGCAGACCCGCAGCGCGTAAAGCGGGCTCGTTCCGATGTCTCCATAGACGATCCCGAGCGCGGCCGCAGAGAGGAGGAAGAGCTCTCGGCCGCGCGGCGCGACGGGATATCGGACAGTCGCGCTCTCGGCGGAAGATCGAGGCGCCGCGGGAGTGCTCACAGCTCGATCTGAGCCCCGATCTCGACGACGCGGTTGGCGGGCAGCCGGAAAAAGAGCGCCGCCCCCTGCGCGTTGCGCATCATCCAGGAGAAAAAGCGCTCCCGCCACAGCGACATCCCGGGCCGTCGCGTCGCGAGCAGGGTTTCCCGTCCGAGGAAGAATGTCGTGGAGTCGGGGTCGAAGCGGGCTCCGGGCAGGTCGAGGCCCTTCAGCAATTCCGGCACGTTCGCGTGCTCCATGAAGCCATACCGCGCGACGATCCGGCAGATACCCTGTCCAAGATCCCGGACCTCGGTCTGTGATTCGTCCGGCACGTACGGCACTTCTTCGGTCGTGATCGTCAGGATCAGCACGCGCTCGTGGAGCACCTTGTTGTGCTTCAGGTTGTGAAGCAGGGTGAGAGGAACGCCCTCAATCGTCCGGTCCATGAAAACCGCCGTGCCCGACACGCGCGGGGGAGTGTGTCGCGCGATCGACTCGAGGAACTCCTTGTCGGAGAGAGCGCTCTCCTGAATCCGGTCGTAGAGGATCTTGCGCCCGCGTTGCCACGTCGTCATCAGCGTGAAGACGAAGGCCGCGACGACGAGCGGGAACCAGCCGCCGTGAGGGATCTTGACGATGTTGGCGCCGAAGAACGAGAGGTCGACCGCGAGGAAGAAGGCGGCAAAGAGGATCACCGCGGGCAAGCTCC
>CAJDUI010000056.1_pt1 | contig 20935 bp, 13 predicted proteins | sample 7390031 | NCBI WGS metagenome assembly CAJDUI01 (sample SAMEA7055675, study PRJEB34461) | soil metagenome | biome: terrestrial ecosystem; feature: Peninsula; material: soil | place: Antarctica | collected 2016 | reverse complement strand
GACGCGTTCCGGCCCGCGGTCCGCCGCTGGTTCGAAGCGTCTTTTGACGCGCCCACCGCGGCCCAAGTGAAGGGTTGGCCTCCGATCGCCGCGGGGCGCTCGACGCTCCTTCTCGCGCCGACCGGCTCCGGAAAAACGCTCGCCGCTTTCCTCGCGGCGATCGACCGGCTCATGTTCTCGCCCGAGCCGCCGAAGAAGGAGCGGTGCCGCGTTCTCTACGTTTCGCCGCTGAAGGCGCTCGCGGTGGACGTCGAGCGGAACCTGCGGGCGCCGCTCGCGGGGATCGCCGCCGCCGCGGGAACGGCGGGAGACGCGTTCCGGCCCGCGGTCCGCCGCTGGTTCGAAGCGTCTTTTGACGCGCACACCCCGGCGGCGGAGCGCGCCCGGATGATTCGCACCCCGCCGGACATCCTCATCACGACGCCCGAGTCGCTCTACCTGCTTCTCACGTCCTCGGCGCGCGAAGCGCTCCTCTCGGTGGACACGGTGATCATCGACGAAATCCACGCGGTTGTCGCGTCCAAGCGGGGGGCCCACCTCTTCCTCTCGCTCGAGCGGCTCGAGGCTCTGCGACCGGGCGGCCGCCCCCTCCAGCGGGTCGGCTTATCGGCGACGCAGCGGCCGCTCGAAGAGGTCGGGCGACTCCTCGGCGGCGGCGAGCCGGCGGGCAAGCGGGGAACCTGGAAGCCGCGCCCGGTCGAGATCGTGGACGCGGGGAGCCGCAAGGCGTTCGAGGTGACCGTCGAGGTCCCGGTCGAGGACATGTCGCGCCTGGGCGAGATTCTCGAGACGCCCGGCGGCCCGGCCGCGGGCCCGCCCGCGCGGCGTTCGATCTGGCCGTCCATTCACCCGCGCCTCGTGGAGCTCGTCCGGGCGCATCGCTCGACGATGATCTTCGTCAATAGCCGGCGGCTGGCGGAACGGCTCGCCTCCGCGATAAACGAGACCGCGGAGGAAGAGATCGCGCTCGCGCACCACGGCTCGGTCGCGCGCGAGAGGCGGCTCGAGATCGAAGACCGGCTGAAACGCGGCGAGCTGCCCGCGATCGTGGCGACGTCCTCGCTCGAGCTCGGGATCGACATGGGCGCCGTGGATCTCGTCGTGCAGATCGAGGCGCCGCCGTCGGTCGCCTCCGGGATGCAGCGCATCGGGCGCGCCGGTCACTCCGTCGGCGCGGTGTCGCGCGGCGTGATCTTCCCGAAGTACCGGGGCGATCTCCTGGCCTCCGCCGCGGCGACGATCCGGATGCGCGAGGGGAAGATCGAGGAGACGTTCTATCCGCGGAATCCGCTCGACGTCCTCGCTCAGCAGATCGTCGCAATCGCCTCGATGGACGAGATCGGCGTCGAGGAGCTGTACGCGCTCGTCCGGCGCGCCGCGCCGTTCGCGGACCTGCCGCGCGGCTCGTTCGAGGGGGTCCTCGACATGCTTTCCGGGCGCTATCCTTCCGACGAATTCGCGGAGCTCCGGCCCCGGATCGTGTGGGACCGGATCGGCGGAAAGATCCGGGGACGCGAGGGCGCGCGGCGCGTCGCGGTCGTCAACGCCGGGACGATTCCCGACCGGGGGCTCTATGGGGTGTTCCTCGCTGGCGCCGATGACGGGAAGAGCCGCCGCGTCGGAGAGCTCGACGAGGAGATGGTTTTCGAGTCGCGCGTGGGAGAGATCTTCCTGCTCGGGGCTTCAAGCTGGCGGATCGAGGAGATCACGCACGACCGCGTGATCGTCACGCCCGCGCCGGGCCAGCCGGGGAAGATGCCGTTCTGGCACGGCGACCGTCCCGGCCGGCCGCCCGAGTTCGGCCGCGCGATCGGTGAGCTCACGCGCACGCTGGCGGCGGAGACCCGGCGCGACGCGGTGAAGCGGCTCACGGACGAGCACGGCCTCGACCCGCGCGCCGCCTCGAACGACCCGCGCGCCGCCTCGAACCTGCGCGCTTACGTGGAGGAGCAGAGCGAGGCGACGGGGGAGGTCCCGAGCGACCGCACGATCGTCGTCGAGCGGTATCTGGACGAGATGGGGGACTGGCGCGTCTGCATCCTCTCTCCGTTCGGCGCACGGGTGCACGCGCCGTGGGCGACCGCGGTGCTCGCGAGATTTAGAGACGTCGCGGGGACAGGTCCTGCGGGCCTGCACCCGCCACAGTCCACAAGCGCGTCGGACGCGGAGATGCTCTCTGCCGGAGTCCGACGAGCCGCCCGACGTCGCCGACTTCTTTCCCGCGCCGGACGAAGTCGAAGAGCTCGTCACGCGAAGCCTCGGCGCGACCTCCCTCTTCGCGGCGCGGTTCCGCGAGAACGCGGCGCGCGCTCTCCTCCTCCCACGCCGGCATCCGGGCCGCCGCAGTCCCCTCTGGGCGCAGCGCAAGCGCGCGGCGAACCTGCTCGCGGTCGCGTCGCGGTACGGCTCGTTCCCGATCCTGCTCGAGACGTACCGGGAGTGCCTGCGCGACGTGTTCGATCTCCCGGGCCTCGTCGAGATCCTTCGCAAAGTGTCGACGCGGCGGCTGCGGGTCGTTACCGTCGACTCGCGCACGCCCTCTCCCTTCGCGGCCTCGCTCCTCTTCTCCTACGTCGCGAACTTCATCTACGACGGCGACGCCCCGCTCGCCGAGCGACGCGCGCAGGCGCTGTCGGTGGACCAGGCGCAGCTCCGGGAGCTGCTCGGGGAAGCCGAGCTTCGCGAGCTCCTGGACGCCCGCTCGATCGACGATCTCGAGCGGTCCCTCCAGCGGCTCGAGGGGCGCCCCGTCTCGAATCCGGACGGTCTCCACGACCTGCTGCTGTCGCTCGGCGATCTCACCGAGGAGGAGATCCGGCTGCGCGTGTCTCCGCCCGACGCCGCGGCGCACTGGCTGCGCCTCCTCGTCGGCGAGCGGCGGGTCGTCTCCGTAACGATCGCGGGTGAGCGGCGCTTCGCCGCCGCCGAGGACGCGGCGCGGCTGCGCGACGCGCTCGGCGTCCCGCCTCCGCCGGGCCTTCCCGACGCGTTCCTCGAGGACGTTGCCGACCCGCTCGGCGACGTCGTCTCGCGGTGGGCGCGCACGCACGGACCCTTCCGGGCCGAGGACCTCGCGGCTCGCCTCGGCCTGCCGATTGCCGTCGTTCGCGCGGCGCTCGAACGGCTTGCGGAGGACGAGCGCGTCGTCGAAGGGGAGTTCCTGCCCGGCGGGCGCACGCGAGAGTGGTGCGACGCGGAAGTCTTGAAGTCGTTGAAGCGCCGGTCGCTCGCGAAGCTCCGGCGGGAGGTCGAGCCCGTCGAGCCTGCCGCCTTCGCGAGGTTCCTCCTCGAGTGGCAGAACGTCACGCGACCGCGCACCGGGCTCGACGCGCTCCTTTCCGTCGTCGAGCAGCTCCAGGGCGCGCCGGTCCCCGCCTCGGTTCTGGAGACGGAGGTTCTGCCCGCGCGGCTCTCGGGATACAAGCCGGCCGACCTCGACCTCCTCTGCGCCGCGGGCGAAGTGCTCTGGCGCGGAACGTCGCCGCTCGGGCCCCACGACGGCCGCATCGCCCTCTTCCTGCCCGACCGATACCGGCTCCTCGCCCCGCCGTCGGGGAAGGCCGAGGGCGAGCTCGCCGGGAAAGTGCGGGACCTCCTCGCCCGCCGGGGAGCGCTCTTTTTTTCCGACCTCGTCACCGAGACGGCCGCGTTCCCGCGCGAGCTCATTGACGCGCTCTGGGACCTCGTATGGGCGGGGGAAGCGACCAACGACACGCTTGCGCCGCTGCGCTCCTTCGTCCGCGGTCCGGCGGCGCGAGCGGGGAAGCGGCAGTTCCGCGGCCGCTCGTTCCGGTCCCGACGTGCCGGGCCTCCGGGAAGCGAGGGGCGCTGGTCCCTTCTTCCGGGGACGGGAACTATCGCCGGCGCCGGCCCGACGGAAACCGAGCGCCGCGCGGCGACGACGATGGCGCTCCTCGAGCGTTGGGGCGTTCTGACGCGCGAGGCGGTGCATGCCGAGGATCTGCCGGGCGGATTCTCCGCCGTCTATCCGGTCGCGAAAGCGATGGAGGAGGCCGGTCGCGTGCGCCGCGGCTACTTCGTCGCGGGACTCGGCGCGGCGCAGTTCGCGCTTCCGGGCGCCGACGACCGGCTCCGCTCTCTGCGGGATGCGCCGGGCGACGAGGAATCCCGTACGCTCGTCCTCGCCGCGACCGACCCGGCGAACCCGTACGGCGCGGCAATCGGTTGGCCCGAAGGCGAAGGAGCCCGTCCGCAGCGCGCCGCGGGAGCGCAGGTGATCCTCCACGACGGCCGGCTCGTCGGGTGGTTGAGCCGAGCGGACCGGAACCTCCTCACCTTCCTTCCCGAGTCGGAGCCGGAGCGAAGCGAGACCGCGGCGGTGATCGCGGCCGCGCTCGCCTCTCTCGTCGCGAGCGGGCGGCGGCACGGTCTTCTCGTCGCCCGCGTGGACGGGGACGATCCCGCGCGGTCTCCCCTGGCTCGTTTCCTCACGGAAGCGGGATTCCTCGCGGGCAGCCGCGGGTACTTGAAACGCTCCGCCCCGCGCGAACTCGCGGTCGAAGTCGATGCCTGAGGGGGACACGATCCTGCGCGCCGCGCGCGCTCTGGGACGTTGCCTTGAAGGGAAGCGTCTCACTTCTTTCGAGTCGCCGCTGCCGCAGCTCGCCGGCGCGGATCTTTCGGGCCGCGTCGTCCAGGCGGTCGAAGCGCGCGGCAAGAACCTCCTCGTTCGCTTCGACGACGGCCGTGCGCTCCTGACTCACATGCGGATGACCGGGTCGTGGCACCTCTATAGGCCAAAGGAGCGATGGCAGAAGCCGGCGCGGCTCGCACGCGCTGTGCTCGCCACGGAAGATGCGGTCGCCGTGTGCTTCAACGCGCCGGTCGTCGAGCTCCTCTCCGCCCGCCAGCTCGCGCGGCACGAGTCCCTCCGCCGCCTCGGGCCCGACGTGCTTGCGGATGACTTCGACGGAGCCGAAGCCGTCCGGCGGATCCTCGCTTGCGGGGAGCGCGCGATCGGCGACGCGGTCCTCCTTCAGTCCGCGCTCGCGGGCGTGGGCAACATCTACAAGTCCGAAACGCTCTTTCTCTGCGGCGTGGATCCGTTCTCTCCGGCCGCGTCCTTTTCGGAGAAGGACCTGTCCCGCGTCGTCGTGAAGGCGCGCGAGCTGATGTCGGCTAACCTGGATGGAACCCCTCGCCGGACGCGGCGAACGCTCGACGGCGGGTCCTACTGGGTTTATCGGCGCAGCGGCAAGCCGTGCTGGCGCTGCGGCGCGCGGATCCGGAGGCGGCGGCAGGGAACCGCGGGGCGGTCCACGTACTGGTGTCCAACGTGTCAGCCGACGGTCCGCTCTGAGGCCGCCCCCGGATGAAGCCCCGCGTTTCTCGAGCGACCGCGGCGGTCCTTCTCCTCCTACTCCTCGCCCTTTCCAGCGTGTCGTGCGGGCGGAAGAACTCCGTCTCCCGCGGCGCCCCGGTCATCGTGATCTGCGTGGATACGCTGCGCGCGGACCGGCTTCCCGCCTACGGATATCGCGGCGTCGAAACGCCGAACCTCGACCGCCTTGCCGCCGATTCGCTCGTCTTCGATAACGCGATCACGCACGTGCCGCTCACGTTGCCCGCCCACGCTTCTCTTTTCACGGGGCTGCTGCCCTTTCAGCACGGGGTGCGCGACAACCTCGGATACCGGCTCGGAAAGGACCATGCGACGCTTGCGACGCGACTGAAGGGGAAGGGGTATGCGACGGGCGCCGCCGTGTCCGCCATCGTCCTCGATCGCGGGACCGGGATCGGCGAAGGCTTCGACTTCTACGACGACGGAATCGAAGCGCGCGACGCCGCCCAGGCGATCGGGCAACTGCAGAGGGCGGGGGACGACACGCGGCGCCGGCTCGAGAGCTGGATCTCCTCACAGCCGGCGGACGGGCGCCTCTTCGCATTTCTCCACCTCTACGAGCCGCACGCTCCGTACGAGCCCCCCGAGCCGTTCGAAAATCGGTATCGATCGAACCCCTACGACGGCGAAATCGCGGCGTCGGACGCGGTGACCGGCCGGTTTCTCGATTTCCTGAAGGAGCGGAAGATCTACGACCGCGCGCTCATCGTGTTCCTCTCCGACCACGGTGAAGGATTGGGCGAGCACGGCGAGGACGAGCACGGGATCTTTCTGTACCGGGAGGCGATCCGAATCCCGCTCTTCGTAAAGCTCCCCGGCTCGCGGCGGGCGGGCGGGCGCGTCGGTTTTCCGGTGCAGGTCGCCGATCTCGTTCCCACGGTGCTCGCCGCGATCGGTGAAGACGTCCCCGAGGCGCTTCCCGGCCGATCGCTCATCGACTCCGACGCCGGGAAGGGAACGGTGCGCCGCATCTACAGCGAGACGGTCTTCCCGCGCTACCACTTCGGCTGGAGCGACCTCGCGTCCCTCACCGACGACCGCCACCAGTACATCCACGGGCCCCGGGCGGAGCTATACGACTGGCGCGCAGACCCGGAGGAGAAGAAGGACCTCGCCGCCGGACTGCCACCCGCGTTTCGCTCCCTGCGGGCGGAGCTCACGTCGCTCGAGCGACCGCTCCAGGGTCCGGGAGCTTCCGACCCGGAGACCGTGCGCAAGCTCGCGTCGCTCGGATACATCGGGGCCGCGTCGCCGGACTCGGGAGAAGCGCTACCCGACCCGAAGGATCGGATCCAGATGATCGACCGCTTGAAAGAGGCGTCGCGGCTCGTGACCGAGTTCCGCGATGCCGAGGGGATCGCGCTCCTGACGCGGATCGCGGAGGAAAACCCGCGCATGCTGGACGCCTGGGAAACGCTCGCGCGGCTGCAGCGCCGGTCGGGCAGAATCCGCGAAGCGATCGTGGCTCTCGAGCGCGCCGACCGGCTCGCGCCCGGTACGCCCCAGATCATGCTCGGCCTCGCGGATCTGCACCTCGAGGCGCGGGACTTCGCGAAAGCGCGAACGCTCGCCGTCGCGGCGGGGGAGGCGGGTGCGCCGGGATTTCGGGAGGAGCTCGCCGCGATTGCTCTCGCGTCCGAGGACTTCCCGACAGCGCGACGCGAGTCGGAGGCAGTGCTCGCACGGAATCCGGACGCGCGCGCGCCGCGCCTCGTACTCGCGCGGGTCGCGATGGCAAGCGGCGATCTTGCGGGGGCGCTGGCGATTCTCGACGGCGCGCTCGAGCTCGACCGGACGTCGAACCAGATGCCCGCCTTGAACCTCCGGTCGCTGCGTGGAGACGTCCTCGCGCGGCTTGGCCGCGAGAAGGAGGCGGAGGGCTCGTTCCGTTCCGAGGTGACAACCTATCCGGAGAACTTCGACGGCTGGGCGCGGCTCGCGGTGCTCTACGCGAGCCAGGGCCGCGACGCGGAGTTCGGTGCGCTGCTGTTGGAAATGACCGCGAAGGTCCCGACGCCGAAGAGTTACGACGTGGCGCTACGCGTGTGCAGGATCGTCGGCGACCCGGGGTGTGAGCGGGAGTGGCGTCGTCGAAAGACGGCGCGCTTCGGCGCACGCGCTGCCGGCTGATCTACCGCCAGGAGCTCGCGAGAGAATCGCCGCTCTCGCCCCTACCAGGGCTTCAGGTCGAAAAGCGGTGAGTGATTCGCGATCTTGACGAACTGGTTCGCCCACTCCTTGATGATGGCTTTCGCGTGGCCGTACCACGAGAGGTCCTTCAGGTTCACGGGGAAATACTTCTCGGACTCTCGATCGGCGAACATCGCGACGATCTCCTTCGACGCGCCGTCCCGCATCCGCGCCTCGAACGCGACGGTGCTGTGCGTGGTCGCGGTCTGGACGTTCGCCGCCGCGGACCCGGCGGGGCCCGCGATCGGTCCGGCGGCATAACCGAGCGCGTCGAGAACGATCTTGTTCGGCACGACCTCGATGATGGCGATTTCCGCCATGAGACTGTTCGGGCCGGGCAGGTCGACGACCTTGAAGCGGTGGTTCGGATCCTTCGCGAAGGCCTCTCGGAACTCCGTCTGCGCGTAGAGGGCGAGCTCCTTCGCGTCCTCTTTCACCTTCTCGCCGCGCTCGAGCTTCTCCCACCAGGTCATCTCGCGCAGGTATTCGGTGTTGAGGGGAGCGATGTAGATCTCACTGTAACGGCTCCAGTCCGCGCCCGCCTTGCGCCACGCCTTGTGGAACGGAAGGTCCGCGGGCTTTTCGAGGTTCTCGGGGGGGATGAAGCCGCCTGGCTGCGCCGGTTTCGCTTTCTGAAGGCATCCCGCGCTCGCGAGCGCGCCGGCGAGGACGACGAGAAGAAAGGGACCCCGGACGGGACGGTTCATGCGTTCCCCCTTTTGCGGACGAGCCGCTCAGATTGGATTCTATCGTTCCTCCGGACGACACACCGCCGGTCGGCACACGGCTTGCTGCGCTCAGGATCGAAAGGAAACCCATGCAAACGACGGAAACGGCGACCTCTTCGCTCGCGGAAACCCTCGACCGGCTCGCCCGAATCGAGCCGGCGCCCTTCCCGGTCATCAGCCTCTACCTCGATGCGCAGCCGGACGCGCGGGGAAAGGACCACTATGCCCCCTTCCTCAAGAAGGAGTTGCGAGGCCGGATCGATGAGCTCGAACCGCGTTCCGCAGAGCGCGAAAGTTTCGAGAAGGACGTGGAAAAGATCGAACAGTACCTCGCGGAGGAACTGCGCCCCTCCGCCAACGGAATCGTGATCTTCGCGTGCTCGGCTTCCGACCTCTTCGAGGCGCTGCAGCTCGACGCCCCGATCGAGCGAAACCGGCTGACCGTCGGCGACCGCCCGCACCTGACTCCGCTCGCGTGGGTGATGGACCGCCACCCGCGCCACGCCGTCGTGCTTTCGGACACGAACGCCGCGCACATCTACGTGTTCGGCCGCGGCCGGACGATCGGCCGCGAGGATCTCTCGAGCCCGAAGATGTCCCGCACCGACGCCGGCGGCTGGAACCAGATGCGGTACCAGCGACACGTGGACAATCTCCACCAGAACCACGCGAAGGAGCTCATCGAGACGCTCGGCAAGATCGTCGCGGAGGACCGGGTCGACCGCATCTTTCTGGCGGGCGACGACGTCATCGTCCCGCTCCTTCGCTCGGAGCTCACGAAAGAGCTCGAACACAAGGTGGTCGGCGTGCTGCGTCTGGACATCCGCACTCCCGAAGACGAGGTGAAGGCAGCGGCGGCGGAGGCGCTCTCCACTCATGAAGGAAAGGTGGAAGCGGAAAGGGTCGAACAGCTCGTCGGAGAATGGCGCGCCGGGCGACTGGCGGTGGCAGGGCCGCGCGAGGTGCTCAAAGCGCTCGAGAACGGGCAGGTCGAGGAGGTCGTGATGTCCCGCGCGTTCGCCGAGGCCGGCGAGAACGGCACGGCAACTTCACCTGCCGACGACCTCACGTGGCGCGCCCTCGCCACCAGTGCGAAGGTCCGTTTCGTGGAGAGCTCGGAGCTCCTGGCCGAGACGGGTGGCGTCGCGGCGTCGCTCCGATACAAGCCGGGCGCCCCACCGCGCGGCAATTCGCCGGTCGAAAGGAAGGCAGAAGCATAAGCAGGAGAAAGGCTGACGCATGAGCAAGAAGAGCAACGTCCATCCCGATTACTACAAGACCGCCGGTCGCGATCGCCAGGACGACGCGGCGGCGGGGCGTCTCGCGCAAGCGATTGCGGCGAAGCCCACTTCACAGCAGCACCCCGACCGCATGACGAAGGGTCTCTACTTCGAGCGCCGCCAGCCGACGCGGCCGCTGACGGCAGAATCGCCTGCAGACCGCGCGCAGAAAGAAACGTCTTCGCGAGCAAAGACGGCGAAGAAGCCCCCGGCCGGGAAGCCCGCAACGCGCAAGGCATCGGCTTCGCGTCGGGCAACCCCCCGGAAACCCGCTTCAACCGGGCGGAAGAAAAGCGGAACCGCGGCGCGTCCGGCGAAAAAGAGGTAGCGCCGGTCGTTCAGCCGACCGGGACCGGGATCGCGTCGCCGTCCCGCGCCGACAGGATCCACGCCGAGCAAACCTTTGCGCTCTTCCCGAGGGCTCGCACGGCGGCGGCATAGTCGGCGAGTTGCGAGGCGTACCGTTCCCGGGCGAGCGCGTCCCGATCGTCCCCCGTCTTCCACCGGTCCGTTTTGTAGTCCACAAGGATCCACTCCCCCTCTTCTTCGAAGAGCAGGTCGATCTTTCCTTCGACGAGAAACCCCGAGGCGTCCTGGAACAGGACGGGCGTTTCTGTCAATCGCCGGCTGGCTTTCGCCGAACGCCGGAAGAGATCCGACGCGACGAGCTGTTGAACGAGGCGACGCACCTCCGAGCTCTCCGCCGGTACGAGCTCCCAGGCCGCGCTCGCTTCACTCGCCGCTTCCTTCGGAGGGCTATCCCTCTCCACGACCGCCTGCATCGCCTCATGAACCGCCGATCCGATCCGCTGCGCCCGGGAGGGCGCGGCCGGCTCCCGATCTTCCCGCGGACGGTCCTCGCTCGACGTCTCACCCTCCTCGTCGTGACGTCCGGCGCTTCGGAGGAGGAGTGAACGGTCGGCGAGTAGCGTCGCGTTACGCGCGTCGATCGCTTCGATGGACCGCACGATCTCTTCGGATGCAGAGACGTCGGGCGAAAGTACCGCCTCGAAACGCGATGGCTGCGTCGGCTCCGGCGAAGCGATCGCCACGAGCCCGGGAAACTGGTCGGGGTTCATTGCGTTCCAGAACCGGCCGAGGTTCGTCGAGTCCCGATCGCGTGCGTCGGAAAGACCCTTCTGCGTGTCCCGGATCGGTCTCCAGCAGGAAATCACGAGCAAGTCTTTCGCGCGGGTCGCGGCGACGTAGAAAAGCCGCTTCTCCTCGGCCCCCCAGAGGCCGGAGTTTCCGCCGAACACGATCGTCGGGTTCTTCCCGCCGGTCTGGGCACCCAGGTCCGTCACGTACACGACCGGGAACTCGAGACCCTTGGCTTTGTGCACGGTCAGAATGCGGACGGCCTCTTCCTCCTCCTCGAAGGCGCGCGGCTCGCCCGTCTCCGTTCCGGCCTTCCCTTCGAGTGCGCGGACGACCGATCCGAACGACAAACCGGACGCCGAGAGGTCCCTGGCGATGACTGCGAGCCGCTCGAGGTTTGCCGCCGCCTGCAGACCGTGTTCGGCCGCGCGCGCGATCTCGACGGCGCCGGTCTCGGCGTAGAGGTCGTGGAGAGTGTCGGCGGCCGACCGGGAATGCCGGTCGGAGCGCAGCCGAGAGAGAAGATCGAAGGCGCTCGCGAGCCGGTCGGAGGCGGGACCGGACCGGTCGTAGCGTAAGGAGCCCCCGGCGAGCCGCTCCCCGAGAAGCTCTTCGTCCGAGAAGGAGAAGAGGGGCGATTTCAGCGCGGCGTAGAGGCTCACCACGTCGTGCGGGTTGTCGATCGCTTTCACGGCCGCGACGACCGCCGCGGTTTCTTCCCGCTCATAGAACTCCTGTCCCCCCTCGAGGACGCTCGCGACGCCGTGTCGGGCGAGAGCTTCCTGGAAGTCGGCAACCCTCGCGTTCGTTCGGACCAGGATGGCCGCATCCCGTGCCCGGACCGACCCGGACGCGATCCGTTCGGCGAGGTCGCGAGCGACGGCCGCGGCCTCACACGCGCTCGTGTTCCCATCCTCTTCGCGCCAGCCGAGCGGTGGCTCGAGGTAGACGATCCGACTTCCCGGCGGAGGCGTGCGAACGAGCCAGGGCGCGAGGGGCGAGTAGTCGATCTCGTAGGGACGTTCGGGGTTGCCGACGAGGAGCCTCCGGAAAACCTCGTTGACCCACTGGAGAATCGCGGGGAAGCTGCGGCGACTCGCTTCGAGAGATTCCCGGTGAAGGCCGCGGGCGGCGGCGCGGTAGGACTCCACGTCCGCGCGCCGAAATCGGTAGATCGACTGCTTCGGGTCTCCGACGACGAAGAGCCGCCCGGGCTCGGGCCGGATCGAGCGCCAGTCCTCCTCGCCTCCGTCCGCGGCCGAAAGCCGGAGGAGGATCTCCATCTGGAGCGGGTCGGTGTCCTGGAACTCGTCCACTGCGAAGAACTCGAAACGCCGTCGGAAATGAGCGCGGGCCGCGGGCGAACCTTTCAGGAGGTCGCGGGCGGAGAGCAGCAGATCGTCGAAGTCGAGGACGTTGCGGCGGCGCTTTTCGGCCGCGACGGCCGCGAGGAAACCCGACCCTGGCTCGACCAGCCGGGCGAGCGCGGCGACGAGCGCCGGCCACTTGCGCACCTGACCCACGAAATCCCGGTCGGTGAAGTAGTCCTTTATCTTCTTGACGAGATTTTCGACTTCTTTCTTGCGATCCGGAGTCCAGAGCGACGTGGCGCCGTGCAGGGTTCCGCCCGGGAAGTCCCCGCTTCGCGCCGCGAGCTCTTCGAGTGAGCGGGAGCCGATGAGCCGATCGAGGAACTCGGAGAGGCCCTTCAATCGGCCGATCGCGGCGCCCGTGCCATGACGCGCGTCCGCCTCGGCGCGCGCCAGCTCGGTCTTCCAGCGTTCGAACAGCGGCACCACCGACGCGACTTCGGCGCGAGGAAGCCGAGCGTCGTCCAGCCTCGTGCGTTCGTTGTAGAGGGCGCGCGCGATCTGGGTCAGCGACGAGCCCAGTTCTTCCTCGACGCGTCCCACCGCGATTCCCTGACGAAGCGCGTTTGCGATCGCACCTTCCGGGCTCTCCTCGATTTCGCGACGCCACCAGTCGTTCCAGACGCGGTCCGCGAGCACGGCGGAGGCAGTCGGGTCGAGCTGAGCGAAGTCGGGATCGAGGCCCGCCTCGAACGGCCGCTCGCGGAGGAGCGCGAGACAGAACGAGTGAATGGTCGTGACCTCGCCGCGGTCGAGCTCGCGGAGCGCCTCTTCCGCCCGGGCCCGTCGGCGGTCGGCGGGACCCGCCGCGATTCGCTCGAGAGCGCGGCGAAGGCGCACTTTCATTTCTCCCGCGGCCTTCTCAGTAAAGGTCAGCGCCGCGGTGCGCGCGAGAGACAGCGGCGGAGTGGATTCGACGGCCCGGTGAAGGAGGACCTCGATCAGGATGTGGGTCTTCCCGGTTCCCGCGGAGGCCTCGACGAGGAGGGAACGGCCGGTCTCGCGGACGATTCGCCGGCGGATTTCCGCGTCGGGTGGCGGGGGCTCCGGAGGCCGGGCGCTCACTTCACCCTCTCGAGCGCGGCGAGCGCCTGAACAGCGGTATCGGGGTCGTCCTCCTTCGACGAATAGCGCTTCGCATGGCCCGGACCGCAGATCGTCTGGTAGTCGCAGAAGAAGCACGGGTTCTTCGAAACGAAGGTTTCCGTTCGCGGACGGAAGACCCCCTGCCGGATCGCGGTCTCCATCGTCCCCAGCACGGTCCGGAAGTTCTCGAGCAGCTCGCCGCGCGCCTCGACGTTGAAGCCCACCGACAGGACTTCGACCGGACCGCCGGTCTTCTCGGGAGCGACGTACAGGTACTCGCTTCTTATCCGTTCGGGCTGCCCTCCGGACGGGCACAGGTTCTCGGCCGCGAAGAGGCCGTACACCGGAAGCTGGGAGAGCTCTCCGCCGATGACGAATCGCCCTTTCCCGGCGGCCCCGAGGATTCTCTGCGCATTCGAAAGCTTGCGCGGAACCTTGAAGTCGGTCACCCGAAGCAGGGATCCGGCTTCTCCAACCGCGACGAGGTCAATCCTTCCCGTCATCGCCAGCTCGCCCCCCGGCGTGTCACAGCGCAACGGCTCGTCGGAGGAGAGTTCGGCGTCCTCCACCGAGGAGCGGCGGGGCCCGAAGCGCACCTCCGCTCCCGTGGGCGTGAAGTCGCCCGGAAGATCGCGTTCGTGGCGAAGCCATGCCTCGAGCTGCTCGACCAGACGCGACCCGGTAATCTCCCTGACGAGCGAAGGCGTGAGCCGATATCCGTTCTCTTCCTCCCACGCGGCAATCGCCTCCTCGGCGTGCCGGCGAGAGAGTACGGCGGCTTCGGAAGCGGTCAGACTCCGAAAGGGCAGTCCCCGCCGGTCCCAGGCGATGCGCCGCGCGGCGTCGTGGAACAGCGAGCCCCGCCCGAGATCGTCCACCTCGCCGCGCTCGGAGGCTTCGTCGAATGCGCGCAGTCTCAAGACGCGGGCGAAGAAGAAGCGGTACGGGCACTTCGCGAACATCTCGACAGCGGAAGGGGACAGCGGATTCCCGGAAAGCCGCGCGGCCACGCCGGCGAGGAGATCTGAATCGCGAATCCGTCCCTCGAACGGCCCGTACTCCGGCCGCCGCCTCAAGCCCGCTGCTTCCCGCGCCCGCGCAAGGGCGGGAAACCCGTGCGCGATCGTCGCGGCGCCGTGAGCCCGAAGGGCCTTGCGGCGCACCTCCGAGGCATTCAACGCGGGACCCTCTTCTCCCGGGGCGCCGAGCTTCGTCACCCGCAGCGCGGCGGGCCGCCGGTCGCCGGAATAGTCGGCCGTCTCGACGGGCCGGCCTTCGAACGAATCCACGGCGCGGGTAAACAGCTGCGAGGGAGTTCTCTCCCGGTCGAGGCTCGCGTCACGGCGCGCGGCGAGAAGCGTCAGGCGGTGCCGGGCCGCGTCGGCGCACGCGGCGAAGACGAACCGTTCTTCATCCGGGCGCGGAAACACTTTCTGGGAGAGCGGCCGGGAAGTCGCGCTGGCCAACTCTTCCCGTTCCTCGTCGAAGAGAAGCGGATCGGGGCGGGCGAGCGCCGGGAACTTACGCTCGACGAGCCCGGGGATCAGGACGTGATCGAACGAGAGACCCCGAGCGGACATCGCCGAAAGGATCACGACTCCGTCCCGGCCGAGTCGACCACCCGGCAGCCGCTCCCGGGCGAGCGCCGAGAGAAAGGTTTCGAGGGCGACCTGTCTTCCGACTCGCTCGCCCGAAGAGTCGAGCGACGCAACCGCGTCGGCGGCTGACGAGATCTCCTCCGGCGCTCCCGCCGGTTCAAAGAGCCGCTCGATGCGGCGTCGCAGCTCCTCGCTCCAGCCCGTAGCCGAATCCCGGAGGCCCGCCCATGCTCGCGCGAGGCGCGCCGCCGCGACGCGTCCCGGTTCGGTGCGCGCGAGGCCTCCTGCCTGCCGGTCGGAGTCGTCTGCTCCCTCGTCTTCCGGGCGCGCCCGGGTCAGCCTCTCCGTGCCGCCGTCCCAGTCGTCAATTCCCCGGACGATTCCGGCCTGGCTTGCGAGCAGGCGGAAAAGTGCGGCGTCCGATCCGCCGCGGGCGGTCTCGACGAGCTCGAGGACGTCGAGAACGTCTTCGCGCCGAAATCCCTCCTCTCCGACCCGCAGCCAGGTACGGATCGCTCGCCCGGGGGGGGACTCGGCGCCCGTTTCGCCGGCGAGCCGAAATGCCGGGATGCCGGCGCGCCCGAGCTCCGCGAGGAATCGCGGCGCGTCCGACTCCTCCTGACGAAGGATCACCGCTGTCCGGCCAAGCGGGATTCCGTCGGCGTGCGACCGGAGGATTTCCCGGGCGACCTCGCGCGCTTCGTCCGTGTCGTCGGCCGCCGAGACGAGCCGCAGAGAGCCGTCCGCCACGAGCGGTGAGTCTCCCGGCCCGCCGGCGAGGCGGCGAAACCACTCGTCCTTCGACGAGGCGGGCGCCGCCGCGGGCGTGATCTCGGGCGCGCCGAGAACCCTTTCGAGGAATTCCCGTGTTCGATCCGCGAAGCGGCCGAGGTCTCCTTCGAAACCGGGAAAGAAGAACTCGAGCGGGCGCGACTCGGCGAGCGCGTCGACCAGGTCGCGTTGAAGCCCCGTCAGATCGTAGAAGCCGAACACGAGAAGCGGCTCGGGCGACGGGTTTGCCGCGGCGGAGCGCGCGGCTGCCCGGAAGACGGCGACCTCGTCGGCGAATGCTTCGAGACGCCGCGAAACTTCGGCGTAGACGCCGGAGAGAGCTTCGAGCGCCTCGCGGCGGGCCGGGTCGGAAATCGCTCTCGCCCACGCCGAGAATTCCGCCGCAGGCACGCCCGCGTCCCGAAGATCCCGGACCGTTGCCTCGACCGAACGCAGGAAACCGGGCCGTTCGAGGAGACCGCGAAAGAATCTCGTGCCCGGCTCGACGCGGACGGCGCCGGCGACCGCGGCAAAGAGGACGCCGGGGGGCGCCGGCTTTCCGGCGACATTGCCGGCACCCACCCGCGCGACGTCCAGGAAAGTCGAGAAGCGCACGTTCGCGTGGCCCGCGCGCGTTCCGGAGGCCGCGATCGATTCGGCGAGGCGCCGGCGCAGGTCCACACCGAGCCAGTTGGAGGGAACGACGACCTCGACTCGGCGGAACGGATCGCTCGCCTGCAGGCGGCCAATGGACTCGAAAAGCTCGCCGGCGAGGGCGGAGAAAGTGCCGCGAACGAGGCGGTGCGCCGTGCGACGAGCCGGTGCGCTCGGGCGTTCTGCGTCCGGGAAAAGTGGAAGCTCCGAGGTCACCGAGCGAGGTTATCCCGCCACGGAGCCAAACCCTGTCCGACCCCGCGCGGTGGGAGGAGACGAGGCGCTACGAGCTCGCGACTCCCGGATCTCCCGGCGGCGGCTTCTCCTCTTCCCCGCGGACCTCGCGGCGGGTCGGTCCCTCGAACTCTTCCATCTGGTCGACCATGTCTTTCTTTTCCTTCTCGGACATGCCCTGATCGGCGGGACGCTCCTGCGGCTTCGTTTCGGTCATGAGACCTCCTGCCCTCTCGAGGCAATTCGCGCGCCACGGACCTCGCCAGGACTTGGGGCAACGCTGAAAAGCTGAATTCGTGTGCCATAGCTGAATTCAGCCCTGACCCAATTCAGGAGTTGCGTTGACCCCAATTCAGCCCTGGCCCCGGTAAGATGCCGCCGGGGGAGCCCACTCCGCGCCCGTTCGGGACGCGGACGGCTGAGAGTCCTCAAATGGGGAGACCCCGTGAACCTGACGCGGGTAATGCCGCCGTAGGGAGGAACCGATGAGCACTCGTCCCGAAGCTGTCCCCTCCAACCGGGTCGCCAGCCGCGAGCCGTTGCCCGGATCGCGAAAGGTCTACGTCCCCGGCCCGCAGGGAACTGGGATCCCGTTTCGCGAGATCCCCCTGCACCCGACGAAGGGCCTCCGGGGCGAGGTGGAGTTGAACGCACCGCTTCGCGTGTACGACACGTCCGGTCCGTATACCGACCCCGGCGCGGACGTGGATCTCTCCCGCGGACTGCCGGAGCTGCGGCGGCCGTGGATCCTCGCGCGGGGCACCCATGACGAGACGGAGCCGCGGCGCTCGGGCCGCGCCGACCTGGCGCTGACGCGCCCGCGAAAGGCGCTGCGCTCGCACGGCAACGCGACCCAGATGCACTGGGCCAGAAAGGGCGTCGTCACGCCGGAAATGGAGTTCGTCGCGATCCGCGAGAACGTCGACCCCGAGTTCGTCCGGAGCGAGGTCGCGCGCGGGCGAGCGATCATTCCGGCCAACGTGAACCACCCGGAGTCCGAGCCGATGGCGATCGGCCGCAACTTCCTCGTGAAGATCAACGCCAACATCGGGAACTCGGCCGTCACGTCCTCCATTGAAGAAGAGGTCGAGAAGATGACGTGGGCGATCCGGTGGGGCGCCGACACCGTGATGGACCTCTCGACCGGCAAGAACATTCACGAGACGCGCGAGTGGATCCTGCGCAACGCCCCGGTTCCCATCGGGACCGTCCCGATCTATCAGGCGCTCGAGAAGGTGGGCGGCAAGGCCGAAGACCTCACGTGGGAGCTCTATCGCGACACCCTCATCGAGCAGGCGGAGCAGGGCGTGGACTACTTCACGATCCACGCCGGCGTGCTCCTTCGATACATCCCCCTGACGGCGAAGCGCGTGACCGGGATCGTCTCGCGCGGCGGCTCGATCATGGCGAAGTGGTGCCTTTCGCGGCACGAGGAGAGCTTCCTCTACACGAAGTTCGACGAGATCTGCGAAATCATGAAGAGCTACGACGTCGCCTTCTCGCTCGGCGACGGGCTGCGTCCCGGCTCCACGGCCGACGCCAACGACGAAGCGCAGTTCGCGGAGCTCGAGACACTGGGAGAACTCACCCGGAAGGCGTGGTCGCACGACTGCCAGGTCATGATCGAGGGGCCCGGCCACGTTCCGATGAACCTCGTTCGCGAGAACGTCGAGAAGGAGATGGCCATCTGCCACGAGGCGCCCTTCTACACGCTCGGCCCGCTCGTAACCGACATCGCGCCGGGATACGACCACATCACCTCGGCGATCGGGGCCGCGATGATCGGCTGGTTCGGCACGGCGATGCTCTGCTACGTCACGCCGAAGGAGCACCTCGGGCTCCCCAACAAGAAGGACGTCAAAGACGGCGTGATCGCGTACAAGATCGCGGCGCACGCAGCCGACCTCGCGAAGGGTCACCCCGGGGCGCGCCTCTGGGACGACGCGTTGTCCAAGGCGCGGTTCGAGTTCCGCTGGGAGGATCAGTTTTCTCTCGCGCTCGACCCCGAGACCGCGCGCGAGTTCCACGACGAAACGCTGCCAGCCGAGGGCGCGAAGCTCGCGCACTTCTGCTCGATGTGCGGCCCGCACTTTTGCTCGATGAAGATCACCCAGGAGGTGCGGGAGTACGCCGCAGCGCAGGGGGTTGCGGAGGAGAAGGCGATCGAGGCCGGGCTCCGTGAAAAAGGCGAAGAGTTTGTCCGCGGGGGAGCCGAGATCTATAAGAGAACCTAGCTCTTTTCCTTCTCGAGGATCCTCCGGGCCTTCGCGATCTCTGCCTTCCGCGCCGCGTCGACCTTCGGATACTCCAGGCGGAGCTTCTCGAGCGCGCCGACGACGACCTCGGCGACGACGAGTCGAGTGAACCACTTGTGGTCAGCGGGCACGACGTACCACGGGGCCCACGCGGTCGAGGTCGCCCGGAGTGCTTCCTCGTAAGCGCGTTGGTATTCGTTCCAGAACCCGCGCTCGAGGACATCGCCCATCGCGAACTTCCAGTGCTTCTCCGGAACGTCGAGGCGTTCGAGGAACCGCTTGCGCTGCTCGTCTTTCGAGACGTTCAGGAAGAACTTCAGGATCCGGGTGCCGTTCACGGCGAGGTGGCGCTCGAAGTCGTTGATGCTCTCGTAGCGCTCTCTCCAGACGTCCTTTCGGACGAGCGCGGGCGCCAGGCGCTGCCCAGCGAGGATCTTCGGGTGCACGCGGACGACCAGGACCTCCTCGTAGTGGGACCGGTTGAAGATTCCGATTCGGCCGCGCTCCGGAAGGTCGCAGGCGTGGCGCCACAGAAAGTCGTGATCGAGCTCCTGGGAGGAGGGCGCCTTGTACGCGACGACCTGGAAGCCCTGCGGGTTGACTCCGGACAGGACGTGCTTGATCACGCTGTCCTTGCCGGCCGCGTCCATCGCCTGGAAGACGAGGAGGAGCGACCAGCGGTCCTCGGCGTAGAGCCGCGTCTGGAGGTCCGCGAGTTTCTCGACCTCCGCCCCGAGCAGCTCGCGCGCCTTTTCCTTGGAAATGTCGAGTCCCCCGGTGTCCCCGGGGTCGCAGCTCGCGATCCGGAACCTCTTCCCGGGCACGACCCGGTAGGATTCGGCAATTCGCGCCAGGTTCTTCCGCACGGGGAGATCCTACCGTCGGGGCGGAATCCGTTCGGGGCGCGTCAAACCTTCACACCCGGCTTGTCGTAGTCTCCGAGGCAGCGACGGAGTGGGATTCCGGCTTCGCCGGAGGAGGACTGTGAGCATGGTGGAAAAGACAAGACACGAGCCGGGGATGTTCTGCTGGGTGGAGCTCGCAACGAGCGACGGCGAGGCCGCGAAGAAGTTCTACACGACGCTTTTCGGGTGGTCGGTGAAGGACAACCCGATGGACGTCGGCGTCTATTCGATGCTGCAGAACAACGGCAAAGACGCGGGCGGGCTCTACCAGATGGGTCCGGAACAGGCCGGGATGCCGCCCAACTGGTCCTCCTACGTCTGTGTCGAGAGCGCGGACGAGACGGCCGCCAGAGCGAAAGAGCTCGGCGCGACCGTCAGGATGGAACCGTTCGACGTGATGGAGCACGGGCGGATGGCGGTCATTCAGGACCCGACGGGCGCTGTCTTCTCTTTGTGGCAACCGCGGAGCCACATCGGCGCGCGGGTCGTCATGGAGCCCGGCGCGTTCTGCTGGAACGAGCTCTACACGACGGATCCGAAGAAAGCGGGAGCCTTCTACTCGGAGCTCCTCGGCTGGAGCGGCGAGAAGATGCCGATCCCATCCGGCGAATACACGATTTTCACCAGCGGCACCGGCGGAATGGCGAGCGGGATGATGGCCATTCCGAAGGAGTGGGCCGGGATGCCCCCGAACTGGCTCGTCTACTTCGCGGTCGCCGACTGCGAGGAGAGCGTGGAGAAGGCGACATCGCTCGGCGCAAGCGTGACCGTGCCGCCGATGGACGTCCCGAACGTCGGCCGCATGTCGATTCTGGCCGACCCTCAGGGCGCGGCGTTCGCGGTCATCAAGCTGGCAGATCCGGCCTCGTAACCCGCACCGTTATCGCGGCGCGCCGGTTCCGGATGAGGACCGGCGCGCCGCTGTGGATCGTTCAACGCAGCGGTTTGAGGGTGACCTCTCGCATGCGCTGCGTTCCGAGGAGCGTGCGCCACTCGAGCCGCGGCTTGATCAGGTCGCGCTGCTTGTCCTGGTCCGGGGTCTTGAAATGCTTTTCGGCGATCGCCTTACTCTTCCGGTCGTTTTCGGCGCTGAAATCGAGTGCGGCCATGTTCTTGTAGAGCGTCGCGAAAGCGATGTCCCAGTCGTCGGGGGTGGCCGGAGCCTTGACGAAGATCTTCTGATCGAGAACGAGACCCTGCTTCTTGTTCTCCTCGCCCTGGGGGAGAAAGTTCTGGCGCAGGAATTTGAGGTAATCCTCGAAGTGTCCCGGGGTCGTCCGGTAATACGACACCTCCCAGACGGGTCCCTCGGTCCAATGGTCCTGGGCGGCTGCAACTCCTCCGACGAGCAGGGTGAGGATGGTAGCGGACGTGACGGCTCGAAACCTCATGGGTCCCTCCTTT
>CAJDUI010000011.1_pt1 | contig 20945 bp, 19 predicted proteins | sample 7390031 | NCBI WGS metagenome assembly CAJDUI01 (sample SAMEA7055675, study PRJEB34461) | soil metagenome | biome: terrestrial ecosystem; feature: Peninsula; material: soil | place: Antarctica | collected 2016 | reverse complement strand
CGTGCGGTTCGCCAGCCCCCGCACAGTCGCCGTACGACTGCTGCCGTCCGGCTCGCTCAAAGGAGGCGCCGCCCCGGCCCCGTCGGTCGCGCCGGAGCCGGAAAAGAAGCAAATTCTGAAGCCGGCGCCGGAAGACGCACCGCCCCCTCCGACGGACAAGGCGATGCTCGTCCCATCGAAGGAGGAAGAGAAGAAGGCGACGGCCGCCCGGCCCTCCGGACCGAGCACCAAAGCGCCCGAAGTGAGCCTTCCCTCGGCTGGCGACAGTCCGGGTGGTGGCGGCGGCGGGCCGATCGGCGCGGGCGGGAACGTGGGAGTCGCGGGCGCGACCCTGGACGACGCCGACTTCAAGTATTCCTACTACATCGAGCGGATGCTCGTCGCGATTGGAATGAACTGGTTCAAGCCCGCGCAGGCGGGCACCGTTTCTCCGGTCGTGCATTTCAAGATCGAGAAAGACGGCACGATCTCCGACGCGACCGTCGAGCGTTCGAGCGGGCTCCCCTTCGTTGACCGCGCGGCCCTGCGGGCGGTCTTGAGCTCCTCGCCGCTTCCGCCACTTCCTTCCGAGTATGGCGGCAGTCAGCTCGGCGTTCACCTGAAGTTCGAATAATTTAAGACGAGACTGGAGTTCCGGATGCGCCGAATCTCTACTGTGATCTCCGCGTCGCTCGCGATCCTTGCCCTGGCCGGCCCGCTGACCGTCTCCGCCCAGGAGGCGCAGACTCAGAAGAACGACGAGCTCTGGATCGCTATCAACAAGCCGACCGCGCGAAAACTCGCGGTCGCGGTGCCGGAGCTCGCGACACCCGGCGTCGCGACCCTGAAGACGACCGTGACGGATCCTTTTACGGCGACCCTCCGCTCGGACCTCGAGTTTTCGGGCGCCTTCGCCGTTACCGATCCCGCTCACTACCCCCCCGGGTTCCGCGATCCCACGACACCGGAGATCGCTGACCGATGGCGCGGAGGGGGCTCCGAATATCTCGTCGATACACGCGCCACCGTCTCGGCGGATCGCGTGTCGGTCGAAGCTCGAGTGTGGCACCTCGCGTCGCAGAAAATGATTCTGGGAAAACGGTACTCCGGAGCGGTGTCCTACGTGGAGCGGATCGCCCACACGATCGCCAACGACATCGTGAAGCACTTCACCGGAAAGGATGGGCTCTTCCTGTCGACTATCGCGTTCGTATCCGACCGCGACGGGTCGAAGGACATCTACGCAATGGACTTCGACGGACGAAACGTCCGCCGGCTGACGTCCGTCCGCTCTCTCGCGCTCAGCCCCTCGGGGAGCCGCACCGGAAAGGTCGCGTACACGAGTTACGGAAAACTCTTTCCGCAGATCTGGCTGATGAACTCCGACGGAAAGGACAAGCGAGAGGTCCCGACCGGCGTCGCGCTGAACGCTTCCCCCTCGCTCTCCCCCGACGCCACCCAGATTGCGTTCGCGGGCTCCGCGAAGGGCACGACCGACATCTACGTCGTCAGCGCGGGAGGAGGCGGAGTCCGTCGTCTGACGACGACGCGCGCGATCGAGGCGTCCCCCGCCTGGTCGCCAACCGGTCGGCAGATCCTTTACACCTCCGACCAGTCCGGCAACCCGCAGATTCACTCGGTGGACCCCGAAGGCAGCGGTGCGCGCCGAGTAACATTCGCGGGTAACTGGAACGACGAGGCTTCGTGGTCACCCGACGGCGCCCGGATCGCCTTCGCGTGCCGGAACGAGGGGGATTTCAATATCTGCCTGATGGACTTCGCAACCGGGCAGACCGTGCAGCTGACGGGAGAAGGCTCGAACGGGCATCCGTCCTGGTCGCCGGACGGTGAAAAGATCGTTTATTCGTCCCGCCGAGGCGGGCGCACCCACATCTACACCATGGATTTGAACGGACAGAACAAGCGGCAACTCACCGACTCCGGTCACAACCTCCAGCCCATCTGGCTCCCGTAGGGAAAGACGGTAATCGGCTTCCGATTGACGACTTTCTGCTATATTCAGCGCGCGCCCTTACAGCTCCGGGCGCGAACACGTTGATTCAGAAGGAGAAGGTATGAAGAGAAGCCTGACACCGCTCGCCGCGCTCGCCTTTCTCGCGGTAGCGGTCCTTCCACTCACCGAAGGATGTAAGAAGAAGCCCCCCACGACGACGGAGGAAGCGCGGCCCCCGATCGAGGCTCCCGCGCCGCCGGATACGACGGTCCCGCCGCCCCCGGGCCCCGCCCCACGGGACCCTTCCGAAGGCGGCGACGTGATGTCCGAAGCAATCGATCAGATGAACAGAAAGGGCTACCTCCAGGACGCCTATTTCGACTACGACGCCTCGGACCTGCGTGATGACGCGCGTTCGGCGCTCTCGGCGAACGCGGAGTGGCTCAAGCGCTATCCCTCGATCCAGATCTTGATTTCCGGGCACGCCGACGAGCGGGGCACCTCCGCGTACAACCTGGCTCTCGGCGACAGCCGCGCGAACGCCGCACGCAACTACCTGGAGTCGCTCGGCGTCTCGGGAGGCCGGGTCCGAACCGTCTCGTACGGCAAGGAGCGCCCGTTCTGCGCCGATGCGAGTGAGGATTGCTATCAGCAGAACCGGCGCGGACACTTCGTCATCACCGAGAAGTAAGAGTGCCGTCTCGCCGCCGGATTCCCGCTCTCGCCGTTCTCGCGGCCGCCGTTCTCGGTGCCGCGGGATGCGTCTCCTCGGAGGATATCGAGGGGTTGCACCGGCAGATGAACGACATCGAGACCCAGATCCAGGCTCTCGAGCGCAAGTCGTCGAGCAAGGAAGAGGCCTTCGGATGCGCGGCGGGACGTCGTCGGTTCCTCCGGCGGGCGGCGCGCCCCCCTCGACGCCTCCCTCTACGAACCCCGGATCTTCCCGCGTGGGCGAGCCCGCCCCGAACCCGCGGCCCACGGTTCCCGCGGAGGCAGTCGTGCGGCCCGCGGCCGGCCCCTCGGAGCTGTACGACACCGCGTACGCGGACTACACGCGGGCGCGATACGCGCTCGCCATCCAGGGCTTTCAGGAGTACCTCGAGGCTTACCCCAACACGGACCTGTCGGACAACGGCCAGTACTGGATCGGGGAGTCGCATTACGCGCAGAAGAAATACCGCGAGGCGGTCGTCGACTTCGACCGGCTGCTCAAGGATTGGCCGAAGAGCGACAAGGCTCCGGCGGCCCTCCTGAAGAAGGGGTACGCCCTCCTGGAGCTCGGGCAGAAGGCGGAGGCGGTCGTACAGCTGCAGTACGTGATTCACGAACATCCGTCTTCCGAAGAGGCCCGGCTCGCCCGTGCACGGCTGAAGACAATCGGAGTCGAGGCGAGCTAGAAGTCGTTCGGGGTCTGATCCATGGGATCTGACCCCGAACGGGTCAGATCCCTCCCCATATCCAGAACAGAGGAGAAACTCAGTCAACCATGGCCAACATCAAATCCGCCAAGAAGCGCGTTCGCCAGAACGTCGGCCGGCAGGCGCGAAACAAGAGCGTCCGTTCGCGGCTTCGTACCGCGGTCAAGAAACAGCGCGCCGAGGGGGCCGGAAAGCCCGAGAGCCTCTCCGCCACCTACTCCGAAATCGATCGCGCCCGTAAGAAGGGGATCATCCACAAGAACGCGGCCGCGCGTTATAAGTCGCGACTCGCGAAGGCCGCCGCGAAAGCGAAAGCGTAGTTCGGTCGGGCCCGTAGGGATCTGACCCCTGCGGGGGAAGGATCTGACCCCCTTCGGGGATCAGACCCTAAAACCCCTCGAGCACGCTCGAGACGAGACTCGCCGCGAACCGCTCGGCCACCCGGTCGATTGCCTCGTTCTCCCGGTCCGCGTAAGAGGCCGCGCCGACCGGCAACGAGTAGTTGTCGCGAAACGTGTAGGACGGGTTCTCCCAGAGAACTTTCTCGTCCGGCATGGTCCGGAAGGTGACTCGCGCGGTGACGGCGACCTGATACTCCCGCGCGCGGCCCTGCTCATCGAAGGCGACGGGATAGAGGTCGAACTGGGTGACCGCTCCGTAGAGCTCCGCGTCCGCCTCGCGGGAGTCCGCCCGCACCTCGAAGCGTCCGCGCGTGGCGAGCTCCCGCGCGATCTCGCGCGACACCCGCTGCTCGACGGCGACCCGCGATGTCTCGTTCGTAAGCGTCTGGAAACGGATCACCCGAACTTCTGCGGGGAGAGTCGAGCCCCGGCCCACGAGCGAATAACCGCAGCCGGAGAGGCTGAGAGCGAAGGCCAGCGCCGCACCGAGGAGGCTGTCCGAGTAAGGCCCGTTGCGAGCGCGGCGAGGCCGACGCGAGAGCGGGAGTCGACGGATCAATGGACGACCAGGTTGAGCAGGCGATCGGGCACGAAGACAGCGCGAGCGATCTCCTTCCCCTCGACCCATGGTCGGATCTTCTCGTCCTGCCGGGCAAGGGCGAGCGCGGCTTCTTCCCCCTCTCCCCTTTCGAGGTCGAGCCGGCCCCGCACCTTACCGTTCACCTGCACGACGAGGGTGACCCGCTGACTCGTCGCGAGAGCCGGGTCGAAATCCGGCCACGCCGCATCGACGAGGAAGGGTTCCTCGCCGAGCCGCTCCCACCACTCTTCGGTCAGGTGCGGCGCGATCGGGTGCAGGAGTTTCAACAGCGTCTTCACCGCCCCGACCACGGTCGCGGGCCGCTCCGAGCCGGAGTCGAGTGCGTCCGCGATCTCCCGCTGGAACTCCATGAGTGCGGCGACCGCCGTGTGGAAGTGGAATCGCGCCGCGTCCTCCGTCACCCGTCGGATGGCCCGGTGCTCGAGCCGGGTCAGGGGCGTGCCGGCGGGCCGGCGTTCTCCTGCGGCGTCCGCGGCGAGGTCGCGGACGCGCGCGCACAGGTCGTGGACCCGGTTCAGGAACCGGAACGCACCCGCAACGCCGTCCTCGGACCACTCCGACTCTTTCTCGGGCGGCCCGATGAAGAGCGTGTAAAGGCGGACCGTGTCCGCGCCGAACTTCTCAATGAGCTCGTCGGGCGACACCGTGTTTCCGCGCGACTTGGACATCTTCTCGATCTTGCCGGTCGCCGGGTTCAACCGCGTGATCATCCCCTGGTTGAAGAGGCGCTCGAAGGGCTCGTCCAGACTCACGAGCCCCAGATCCTTCAGCACGCGGCACACGAAGCGCGCGTAGAGCAGGTGGAGGATCGCGTGCTCGATCCCGCCGACGTACTGGTCCACCGGCATCCACCGCGCTGCGCGCTCGGGGTCCACCATTCGCCGGTCGTCCCGAGGGTTCAGGAACCGCAGGTAATACCAGGACGAGTCGACGAACGTATCCATGGTGTCGGTTTCCCGTCGCGCCGCCCCGCCGCACGACGGACACGTCGTCTCGACGAAAGCGCGCGACTTCTCGAGGGGATTGCCCTCCGCCCCCTGGAACTCGACGCCCTCGGGCAGGAGGACCGGGAGGTCGGAGTCGGGCACGGGCATCACGCCGCAACGCTGGCAGTGCACCGCCGGAATGGGAGTGCCCCAGTATCTCTGTCGGGAGATCAGCCAGTCCCGCAGCCGGTACCCCACCTTTCCCTTTCCAATCCCCTTCTCCTCGATCCCCTCCACGGCGCGCCGGATAGCCTCCGGTCCGCAGGGGACTCCGTTCCAGTCGCCGGAGTTACAGAGGTACCCGACGTGGGGGATCGCCTCCGTCATCGCCTCCGGTTTGAACTCCCCCTCCTCGGTTCGGTAGACGGGCCGGATCGGAAGCCCGTAGCGCCTTGCGAACTCGAAGTCACGCTGATCGTGCGCGGGAACCCCCATGATCGCGCCGGTGCCGTACTCCGGGAGGACGAAGTTGGCGAGCCAGACCGGGATGCGCTCGCCCGTCGCCGGGTTCAGGGCGACAAAGCCGGTGTCGAATCCTTCCTTGACACCCCCCTCCGCCTCCCGGTCGAGGCGCGACTCGCGGCGCACCCTTTCGACGAACTCGTCCTGCGCGGTGCGGACGCCTGAACGATCGGCGAAGGTCTGCACCGCCGGGTGTTCCGGCGCAATCGCGAGAAACGTGGCGCCAAAGAGCGTGTCCGGGCGCGTCGTGAAGACGGCGATCGGGTCGGCGAGCGCGTCGACGCGGAAGAAGATCTCGGCCCCCTCTGACCTTCCAATCCAGTTTCGCTGCATCGTCTTGACTCGCTCCGGCCACTCCGGCAGCCCGTCCAACCCCGCGAGGAGTCGCTCCGCGTAGTCGGTGACGCGAAAAAACCACTGGGTGAGGTCGCGGACCTCGACCTCGTCCTCGGACCGCTCGCAGCGGCCATTGACGACCTGCTCATTCGCGAGAACCGTCCGGCATCCGGGGCACCAATTGACGGGCGCAGTCTTGCGGTATGCAAGTCCTCGCTCCCACATCCGGAGGAAAAGCCACTGGTTCCAGCGGTAGTAGGAGGGCTCGAAAGAGGCGAGCTCCTTCGACCAGTCGTAGAGGCAACCGAGCGATCGCAGCTGGTCCTTCATTCGGGCAATGTTTGCGAGCGTGTACTCGCGGGGGTGCACGCCGCTCTGAATGGCGGCGTTCTCCGCCGGGAGGCCGAAGGCATCCCAGCCCATTGGGTTCAACACCCGACGCCCCCCCATCCGTTCCCGGCGGTACAGAGCGTCCCCAAGAATGTAGTTGCGACCATGCCCGACGTGCAGCCGGCTCGCGGAGGGATAGGGGTACATGTTCAGCATGTAGAACTCGCTGCCGGGCCGCGCCGTGTCCGTCTCGGCGACCCGCTCCCCCTCCCAGCGGCGTTGCCACTTTCGCTCGAGCTCCGCGGCATCGTAGCGGTCGGTCATCGCAGGCAATATAGCAAGGGAGCTGTCCGCTCTGAGCCGTCAGCTCAGCGAATCAGTTCGTGATGCGGCGTCGGAGAAGTCGGGCGTCCCCGGCTCGGACAACATCGTAGGCGAGGGTGCCGGAGAGGGAGATCGAACTGAGCCGAAGTCCCCGCGGCCTCACGTAGGCACGTTTCCCGAACGGGAGATACCGGGCGTCGACTCCGTTGATCGATGCACTCGGATCGGAGAAGACATAGCCCCGGTCCAGGTAGTGGATCTCAATCCATCGGTGGTACGCCCCACCGACGACCGCGTCGTAAGAGGGCGTGCCCGGCCCGCCCGTGAGGACTCCCTGCACGGTCCGCGCGCGGATGCCGGCGCGGCGAAGAAGGTCGACGGCGAGCTCCGAAAACCCCACGCAGTTGGCGCGCTTCTCCCGGAATACGGCGCCGGGCTCCTGGCGCCGCACTCGGTCCGGGTCGTACCGCACGCGCGACGCGAGGCCCGCGAGAACTTTCTCGACCGCCTCGGACTGCGTCGTCGCCCCGCGGACGAGATCAAAGACAAACGCATCGCGGACCGCCGCCGCCGTCAACGCCGGGTCTCTTGCCAGACCGGTCGGGTAGGGAGCGCGACTTTCGAGCGGCGAGTCGCTGACGGTGACGACGAGGTCGACCGCTCCGCTTCGCGCCGGGAGAACGGCGAGCGAATAGCCGTCGTTGTCGTACTGGTCGAAGAGGCGGATCGCCTCTCCCTCCCCGCGGTATCGCGCGTTCTGCTCGCTGAAGCCGGGGGCGGCGATCAGGACCGCCAGGAAACCGGCAAGGAGGCGGATCACGATTCGGCGAGGCCGGCCCGCCCCGACTTTAGAAGTCCGTCGAGAATCCCGTTGATGAACTGGGAGGAACGGGGGGTCGAGAAGCGCTTGGCGATCTCGAGAGCCTCATCGATCACGACCGGACGCGGAGTCTCCGGCTCGTGGAGGAGCTCGAAGAGCGCCATTCGAAGAATGTTTCGATCGACGATCGGCATGCGCATCAGCCGCCAGTGTTCAGCCTGGCGTGAGATGAGAGCGTCGAGCGCCTCACGATGCTCGAGAGTCCCGGAGACGAGCCTTTTCGTGAAGTCGGAGAGCCCCTCGGCGGCGTTCCGCAGGTCGTCCGAGCGCGCGAACATGTCCGAGGGCGCCGTTCCCGCCACATCGTGTTCGAAGAGCATCTGAAGTGCGAGCTCTCGCGCCTTTCGCCGTACGCCCACGTCACTTCCTCCGGGGCCGGCGGCGCAGGTTCGCCATCTCGATGGCGGCCTCAGCCGCTTCCGCCCCCTTCGACACGCGGTCCCTCGCCTGCTCCATCGTGTCGCAGGTCAGAAGGCCGAATCCGATCGGAGTTCCCGTCTCCGCCGACAGGAGGGCGAGGGCGTTTGCCACCGCGTGGGCAAGCACGTCGTGGTGGGTCGTCTCGCCACGGACGATCGCGCCGAGCGCAACAATCGCATCGGGCTTCTCGGTCTCGATCACTTCGCGGGCCGCTGCGGGAAGCTCGAACGCGCCCGGAACCCGAACGACGAGGCAGTTCGCTCCTTGCGCGCCGTGCGAAGCGAGCGACTCGAACGCGGCCGCGAGCAGCGCGTCGGTGACGGTGGGATTCCAGCGAGCGCACAGAATCGCCACTTTCAGCCCCTTCGCGTCGAGGCTTCCCGAGCGCTCACGGGGCATGAAGACGGAGGCGACGCGACGCACGGCTCGATTGCTCAAGGAGCGATCCCTTTCGAGAGAGAGAAGATTCTAGCCCGGATTATTCAAGGACGCCGGCCCGAAACGGCCGAACGGGACCGAGCGGAAGGCTTTCGGCGACCGGAGTCGCGTGTTTCGCCCCTCGGCCTCGTACCCGCGGCGAATCTTTCGCCAGACGAGAAAGGTCCACGAAGGAGCCAGTACATGTCCGGCCGGCGGACGCCGGGCGGAACATTTCTGCGGGGAGCACGCGTGCCCCCGCACCCCGGGACCCGCGGGACCGCCAGCGTCGTTCCGAAAAGATCCGGGCTTAACCGGCTTATTCGCGGGGCGCTCCAGCCCCCGCAAACAGTCGCGCAAGGCGAGGCTCGGCTCCAAAGCTCCTCTCGTATCGCTCGATGAATTCGGTCGCTTCATATCGATCCGGCTGTGGACCGAGCGATTCGAGGACGATGGACGCCGCGACGCTCCCGATACGGCCCGCGACTTCCCACGGCAATCCGACGCGGATCCCCCGAATGAGGCCGGCTCGGTAAGCGTCGCCGACTCCCGTCGGGTCGATCGCCGGTCCGCTCGTAAGCGCAGCGGGGACCGCGTGATGCTCCCGACCCCGCGCACCGGCGACCGAGATCGTGGAACCCTCGGCACCCTGTGTCACGACGAGCACGGGCACCCGCGCCTCCAGATCCTCACGGGAAAGACCCGTCTTCTGCCGCAGGATGCCGAATTCGTACTCGTTCACGATCACCAGAAACGCTCCCTCGAGGCCGGTCCGCAGGTCCTCTCCCGTGAGCCGGGCGACCTGCTGGCTGGGGTCGTAAAGAAAAGGGGTACCGCTCTCCCGGCACTCCGAGGCATAGCGGGCCATCGCATCGGGATCGTTCGGCGCAATGACGACGAGCGCCGCATCCTCCACTCCGGCTTTCCGGAGTGGGAGGTTCCGTGCCCGCGCCATCGCTCCGGTGTAGAAGGAAGCGAGCTGATTCTGGTCGCGGTCGGTCGAGACGAAGAACGACGCCGTGAAAACGTCGTCGTGGAGTACGAGGCCAGAGACTTCGACGCCCTGTTGCGCGAGCCAGGCCCGGTATTCCGATGCGTCGCGACCGGCCGTGGCCACGAGGCGCGGGCGCTCACCGAGCAGCGCGAGTCCGTAGGCGATGTTCGGCCCGCAGCCTCCCGGCACCCGCCGCATGTCGTCGACGAGAAACGAAACCGAAAGCCGCTCCATCTGGTCCGCGATCAGGTGCTCGGCGAAGCGGCCCGGAAAACGCATCAGGTAGTCGAACGCGACGGAGCCTGTCACGACGATGCTGCCCGATTCCGGTAAGAGCAGTCGGCTCGAAGCGCTCGTCACGCCGGTCTCCTCACGTTTTAAGGTACTTTCGGATGATCGGCCCGAGCCGGCGCTTCGCCTCTTCCGTCACGAGGGCGCGGTCGGTCAGGATCGCGCTCTGAAGCGCCCGCCGGCACCCGCAGTTGCGGTCCGGCGAGACGCGGACGACCGCTTCGCCGAGGGTGCGGCGCGCGGCGGCGGCGTTCTCGCCCAGGACCGCGATCACCTGCTCGACGGAGACGGCTTCGCCAGACTCGCGCCACGCGTCGTAATCGGTGACGAGGGCGAGCGTCGCGTAGCAGATCTCCGCCTCGCGCGCGAGCTTCGCCTCCGTCAGGTTCGTCATGCCGATGACGTCGGCGCCCCAGGAGCGGTAGAGGCGCGACTCCGATCGGGTAGAGAACTGGGGTCCTTCCATGCAAACGTAGGTTCCGCCCCGCGTGGCCGCGAGTCCAGCCGAACCGGCGGCGTCGGCGAGGACTCCGACGAGCGCCGGACAGACCGGGTCGGCGAACGAAACGTGCGCGACGAGACCGTCGCCGAAGAAGGTGTCCGGCCGATGACGCGTCCGGTCGATGAACTGGTCCGGGATGAGCGCCCGCCGGGGAGAATGCTCCTCCTTCAGGCTGCCGACGGCGGAAGCCGAGAGGAGCGCGTCGCAGCCGAGAGCCTTGAACGCCCAGACGTTCCCCCGATAGTTGATTTCCGTGGGCGTGAGAACGTGCCCTCGGCCGTGCCGGGAAAGGAATGCCACGGGGACGCCGGCGAGCGTGCCGGTGAAGAAGGAGTCGGACGGCGGACCGAACGGGGTTTCTACGGACTCCTCGGACATCCCGTCGATCGCCGAGAGATCGTAAACCCCGCTGCCGCCGATTAAACCGATGCGGGCGGTCAGACCGGGGCCTCTTCGAGGCTCATGCGGTGCTCGCCAACCGCGCTGATCACCTCTTCCGCGAGCGCAAGCGCATCTCGGCCGTCCTCGCCGGTAACGAGGGGGCGGGTTCCCGTGGCGACTGCCCTCCGGAAATCGTCGAGCTCTCGCTTGAGCGGCTCTTCCCGGGAGACCGGAAGCGACTCGCGAGCGAGTTCCGTCCGTCCGTCCCCTCGCGTGAGGTGGACGGCCGAGACACTCTGCTCCTGCATGTCCACGGAGACGTAGAGGGACGGCGCGAAAACGCGCATCTTTCGGACCTTCTCGGCAGACACGCGCGAGGCCGTCAGGTTCGCGACGCAGCCTCCCTCGAAGGCAATCCGAGCGTTCGCGATGTCGAGCTTTTCGGTCAGGACCGGCACGCCGGCCGCGCGGATCTCCACTGGGCGCCTGCCGACGAGCGCCATGACGATCTGCAGGTCGTGGATCATCAGGTCGAGAACGACGTCGACATCGAGGCTGCGCGCGGTGAACACGCCGAGCCGATGGACTTCGATGAAGCGGGGAGACCGGACGATCTCCAGCGCCGCTTCGATGGCGGGGTTATAGCGCTCGACGTGCCCGACCTGAAGAATGCGGCCGGCGCGACGCGCCCGGGAAACGAGGTCATCCGCCTCGGGCAGAATCGACGCAATCGGCTTCTCGACGAGCACGTGAAGGCCCCGGTCGAGAAAGAAACCCGCCAGCTCGGCGTGGGTGCCGGTCGGAGTCGCCACGACGACCGCCTCCGCTTCACCGGCCACGGCAGCGAGGTCCCTGAGCACCGGAAGCGAGAATTCCCGGGAGATCTCCTCCGCCCGGCCGGGGTGGTGATCGTGGATTCCCACAACGTGAACCCCCGCGAGCGCGGCCGCGACCCGGGCATGATGGCGGCCGAGATGGCCGACGCCGACGACGGCCAGACGGACGTCGGTCATCGGGCATTCCGGGGCGTCTCGGCGATGCATCGGCGCCGCGGGACCACCGGGATGAACGCGCGCGAGAGCTCCGTTCGAACAATCCCTCGGCGCCGGGGGGCGCCCTGGGATGACCGCGAGCGAATGCCGGCCTTTGAAAGATCCCTCGATGCCTGCGGGCGTCTCGGGATGACGACGCCGCTCCGCGGCGTCGTCATTTGTGGAAACCCCGCTTGCTCCCGCGGATGAAGCGAACGAGCTCGGTCACCGCCGGACTGCCCGCGAGCTCCGCCTCGATTCGCTCGATCGCCTGGCTCGTGTTCAGCCGCGACTTGACGAGAAGGCGGTACGCCTTCTGAAGCGCTTCGATCTCTTCGTCGGGAATGCCTTGCCTCTTCAGGCCGATGGTGTTGATCCCGTAGGTCTTCGCGTCCGTCCCCTCCGTTTTGCAGAAAGGAAGGACGTCCTGGCGGCACTGCGTGTACCCGCCGACGAAGGCGTTGCGGCCGACTCGCGCGAACTGGTGGACCGCTGCGAAGGCGGAGACGACGGCGTGGTCTCCGACCTCGGCGTGTCCCGCCAGCGAGGCGCAATTCGCGAAGACGGTGGCCGAGCCGATGCGGCAATCGTGAGCGACGTGGGAGTACGCCATGAAGTAGTTGTCGTCGCCGACGACCGTCTCTCCCCTTCCCGACGGGGTCCCCCGGTGAACGGTCGTGAACTCGCGAAAGGTGTTGCGCGCTCCGACGACGAGTCTCGTGGGCTCCCCTCGATACTTGAGGTCCTGCGGCTCGAGTCCGAGCACCGCGTGCGCGAAAATCCGATTCTGCTCGCCGAAAGTAGCCGGGCCTTCGAGTTGCGCGTGGGAACCGACCGTCGTGCCCCTTCCCAGGTCGACCCCCTCACCGACGACCGCGTAGGGCCCGATTGTCACTCCCGAAGCGAGGCGCGCCCCCGGCGCGACGACAGCCGACGCGTGGACATCGACGCTCATGGCCGCTCGACCAGGCTCGAGAGAAGGTCGGCCTCCGCACACAGGGCGCCCGCAACCCTGGCGGTCGCCCGACACTTGGAGATGCGGCTCTTGATCGTGACGATCTCGACCTCGATGACGAGCTGATCCCCGGGCACGACTGGCCGCCGGAACTTGCACCGGTCGATCCCCGCCAGGTAGATCAGCCTCCGGTCGTTCGCCGGAAGGCTCGCGAGAAGGCCGATCCCGCCGACCTGCGCCATCGCTTCAACGACGAGGACTCCCGGCATTACGGGATTTCCGGGGAAGTGCCCCTGAAAGAATTCCTCGTTGAAGCTGACGTTCTTGAGGCCCACGATCCGTTTTCCCGGCTCGATCTCCAGGATCCGGTCGACCAGCAGGAACGGGTAGCGGTGCGGGAGGATCTTCAGGATTTCGGTGATTCCAATTTCCAGGAGGACCCTCCTTTCTCGATCTCGGCGAGACGCTTCTCGAGCTGTTCGAGTCGCCGCGCGAGCTCCGGCAACCGGGCGACGAGAACGGCGCTCTTCAGGAATTCGCGGTGGGGGGCAGCGGGCATGCCGGACACGACCGCTCCCGCCGGGACCGAACCCGTGACCCCCGCTCCTCCGGTCGCGATCGCTCCGCGGCCGACCGTGACGTGGTCGCTGACGCCGGCCTGACCGGCCAGCGTGACCCGGTCTTCCAGCCGCGCGGAACCGGCGATGCCAGCCTGACCGCAGAGGACGGCGTCCTCACCGACGACGACGTTGTGTCCGATCTGCACGAGGTTGTCGACCTTGGTTCCGCGCCCGATGCGCGTCTCACCGAGTGTGGCCCGATCAACAGCCGAGTTCGCCCCCACTTCGACATCGTCGCCGATACGAACGATTCCGACCTGGGGAATCTTCCGATGCGCCGCTCCGTCCCACACGTAGCCGAACCCGTCGGACCCGATAACCACTCCCGGATGGAGGACGCAGCGCGAGCCGATGATGCACCGCTCGGCGACGACGACGTTCACGTGGAGGAAGCAGTCTTCGCCGATCTCGGCCTTTTCCCCCACGTATGCGCCCTCGGAGATGCAGGTCCGGGGTCCGACACGGGCTCCCGCCGCCACCGTGGCGCCGGCTGCGACCGACGCGCCCTTTCCGATCCGGGCCGTCCGGTGAACGCGGGCCCCGACGGCGATCCCGGGACGCGGGCGCGCGGCCGGGAAGCACTTCTCGAGCCAGCGGGCAAGCGAGAGGGCCGGAGAGTCAACGATCACGGCCGGCTTTCCACCCGCGGACTCGACGGAGGGCGCGAGGAGTGCGCCCGCCCGGCTCCTCCGCGCCGCGGCGGAGCGGCGTCCGCTCGAGACCCACGAAAGATCGTTCGGGCCCGCGTCCTCGAGCGAACGCACACCGGCGAGGCGCAGCTTCGGTTCGCCGGAAACGCGGCCGCCGACCACTGCGGCGACCTCGGCGAGCGTAAACGTCGAAGCGGCTTCGCTCCGAGCCCGGGTCGACGGCCTGCGGGGTGTTCTGCTTCGGGACGACACGCAGGAGCGGATAGTACTAGAGCGAAGGAGCCCCTGGGGGCTCCTGCGTTTCCCGTTTTCCGTTTGCGTCTTAGGGCTTCTTCGTCGGAGCTGGCCCCGGGGCGGCTGCGGCCGGCGCGGGGTTCTTCGCCGCTGCGGCCGGAACCGCGACCTGCGTGTTGAAGCGCTTCAACACGTCTTCGGTGATGTCGGCGGCGTCGTCCGCGAACACGAGGCCGGATTGGAACTTGTTGAAGATCAGGGTGAATCCGCGCTCTTTGCCGAGCTGACTGATGATTGGGAACACGCGACGCTCGAGGTCGGCGAGCTCCTTCTTCTGAGCCTGATCGAGATCCCGGGTGGCCTTCTCCTGGAAGCTCTTGAAGTCGATCGCCTTCTCCTGGTACTGCTTCTGAAGCTGCTCTCGCTTGTCGTCGGTCAGCGACTGGCCCTGGGCGGCGAGCTTCTGCTCGAGGTCGCGCAGGTCCTTCTGAAGCCGGTCGGCCTCCGCCTTTTTCTCATCGTTGACCTTCTTGACGCGGCCAAAGGCTTCCTTTCCAAGAGCGGAATCCCGCACGAGGCGTTCGACGTCGATGACCGCAACTCGAACCGTCGGAGCGGCGCCGGGAGCGGACTGCGCGCTCACAGCGGCCGCGAGCGAAGCCGCCAGGACAGAAAGGATTAGACGTTTCATTCTAAGACTCCTTACTCGAAGTTCTGGGAGAACGGGGAATACTAGCAATATCCGGCCAAGCACAACAGTCCACCCGCCAACGGCATTTCCGCGCCCGTCGGAGCGGCTGGCAGGGCACAAAGGGCGCGCGGGTTAGAAGGTCCTCCCGATCGAGAAGTCGAATCCCGACCGGCGCTCCTTCAGGCGCGAGATGGGAAAGCCGAACTGGTCGATCGGTTCCTTGGGGTCGAGGTTGAATGAGTAGATGAAACGCAGCGGGGCCTGAAAGATCGGGAGGAAGATCCGAAGCTCAGCCCCGACCGCCGTCCGGATGTTCGAGAAGTCGATCGACTGGCTTTCGTGGTACGCGTTACCGGCGTCTCCGAATACGAGAAGCTTTGCGGGGCCAATCGACGCGAAGATGTACTCGGCGTTAAGAATGAAGTACTTGTCGCCCCCGAGTATCCTCCCCGTTTCGTCCGTGAAAACCTGGTCGTTGTCCCCGAGGGGGAGAACCGACCCGGTCCGGAAACCCCGAAGGCTCGACTCCCCTCCGATCTGAAACCGCTCGAAGATCGGGATGTCCCCACCGGAGAAGGGGGCCACGTACCCGAGTTCGAGGTTCAACCCAAGGTACGCACGCCGCGGGAAGCGCAGAGGGACGTAGGTCGACCCTCCCAGGAGCGGCTTCAAGAAATCCTGGTTGCCGCCGAGCACGCTGCCCGCGAACTGCGTCGTCAGATACAAGCGGTACCCGCGGTTCGGATCGAACGGGTCGTTGCGACTGTCGAACCGATAACCGGGGGTGAGCGAGGACGTCGTTCCCGTCACCTCCGTCAGCTTGGAGGGCGGGGAAGGCTGGCCCGGTGGCACCTGTGCGCCGAGCACCGGGAAGTTGGCCTTCACGTCCTCGTACGAGTAAAGGACCGACCAGCTGTCGAAGAGACCAATCCCCTTCCCGTAGAAGGCCGTGCCGCCCTGCCGACGCTCGTCGATATTCAGGTATTCGACGTTGCGGCTGAAGAGCGAGACCCCCACGGTCTGGTTGCGGTCCATGAACCACGGAACGGTGTAGGACAGGTCGTAGTAGTTTGAGATGCGCCCGATCTGGGCGGCCGCGCCGATGACCTCGCCCCGGCCGAGGAAGTTGCGGGTCTGAAACGAGAACTGCCCGAAGAAGCCGTCGAGAGCGGAGTAGCCCGCCCCGAACTGGATCTCGTTCTTGCTCGCCTCCGTCCCCTTGATGACCATGTCGACCTTCTTTTCGGCCGGCCGGACGGTGAACTCGGGTTCCTCAGCGATCTTGAAGTAGCCGAGCTGCTGCAACTTCTGAAGGCTCTTCTTGACCGCCTCCATGTTCATGATCTGCCCCTCGTCGAGGGCGAACTCCCGCCGGATCACTTTGTCTCGCGTCGTCGTATTGCCCTGCACTTCGAGGCGGCCGAGGTAGAACTTGTCGCCCTCGTAGAGCTTCAACTCGATGTCGACCCGATGGTCGGCGACCTCGTGGTACGTGGGATCGGCGAACCAGTAGATGTAGCCCCGCGATTTGTACCGGGCCTCGACTCGCTGAAGAGCGTCGACGATGCGGTCGCGGTTCAACACCGTGCCGGGCTGGAGCTCGAAGAACTCTTTCAGGATCTCCTTCGCCGGCAGGACGGTCGGTTCGGGCGGATCGGCAGGCTGACCCGCTTGAGTCACGCGAACGACGCGGATATCCCCGGCGAAGAACTGATCCCCCTCAACCACCGGGATGGTGATGCGCGCTCGCCGTTTGATCTTATTCGGCCTCGCGTCCGGGTTCACGACGAACAAGTCGACTTTGGGGTCTTTCAGGACGACGTCTTTGTAACCTTTCGATTGGTAGAGTGCCTTGACGTTCTCCACGTCCTCGTCGTAATTCGCCTGACTGAAAGTCGTCTTGTCGGAGAACGGACGGACCCACGCTTTCACCTTCGTCTTCTTCATGGCCATCCGCAGACGCCCGTCGGACACGATCGTGTTGCCGTCGAACTCGATCGACGCGATCTTGACCTTCTCCCCTTCGTCCATGGCGAAGACCACCTTTTTCTCGGTCTTCGAGATGTCCTCGACGTTGAAGTCGACGGTCGCGCTTCGGAACCCCTGCTCGATGTAAAGGTCGGAGATGGCAGACCGCGCCTTCGCCATATCCCGGAGCGATAGCGGGGCACCCTCCTTGATCTCGACCTTCTGCTCCTTCAGTCGGTCGCGGATCGTCGAGGTGGATACTTTCTTGTTGCCGGTGAATTCAACCTTCGTAATCGTGGGGCGCTCCTCGAGCGTGACGAGGAGGGTCACGCCGGCGGCGTCGCGCTCCGCCTCGACCGATAAATTCTCGAGCAGCCCAACTTCCCAAAGCGCCGGAAAGTTCCGGCGGATTTTCTCGGGGTCATAGGGATCACCCACCTTGACGCCAAGGTAGTGCGCGATCGTCTCCGGAGAAACCGTTTGGTATCCGACCACTCGAATTCCGACGATCCTTTCGGAGAGGGCGGCCACCGGAGTCGGGCTCGGAGCCGGCGCCTCGGCCGGCGAAGAAGTTGGGGGCGGCGTCTGAGCGCGCGCCACAAATGCCACGGCGAGCAAAAGGAGGCATGCGGGCAGAGCCCGCCGAGGCCGCAGAGGCCGTCGCTCGCACCTCACGCCACTCTCGTTTCGATGCCGCAAGCTAAGTCCTTATCTCTATCCGCTAGAGGTTTATTCCCGCTGGAAGCTATCAGCTCCGAGCGGGGGATGAGGGGGGACTCGGGGTCTGGCTGAAAGCGGAGGGTGACCGCTGAAAGCTACTCCGTAGCGATCGGCTCGCTCTCCCGGGTCAGAACCGTGAGCCCATCCGGCCCGAGGCGGATCTCGATTCCCTCGACCCGCTCGTCGCGGTTCGCAATCAGGAGCTCCGAAACCGGGTCCTCCACGTATTTCTGGATTGAACGCCGGAGCGGCCGCGCGCCCATGTTCGGATCGTCGCCGCTCTGCTCGAGGAGCCACTCGACCGAGGCGTCGTCGACGTCCAGGATCGCGCCCTTTGGAGCGAGCGTCGTGTTGACGTCCTCGATCAGGAGGCGGCAGATTCTGATGAGCTCTTCACGCCCGAGGGGATGGAACACGATCGTCTCGTCGATGCGGTTGATGAACTCGGGCGAAAAGTCCCGTTTCAGTTCCTTGAGGACGAGGTCCTCAATCTCCTTGGTGCTCTGCCGTTCCCGCGAACCGCCGAACCCCAGCCGGGTGCGGCTGACGAGGTGTTTCGTCCCGATATTGGACGTCATGATGATGAGCGTGTTCTTGAAGTCCACGACGTTTCCGTAAGCGTCGGTCAGGATGCCGTCCTCGAGTATCTGCAGGAGCAGGTTCGCGATGTCCGGATGCGCCTTCTCGATCTCGTCGAAGAGAATCACGCTGTACGGGTTGCGCCGGATCCTCTCGGTGAGCTGCCCTCCCTCTTCGTGGCCAACGTAGCCGGGCGGCGAGCCGATCAGCTTGGAAACGGCATGCTTCTCCATGTACTCGGACATGTCGAAGCGAACGAGCGACTTGTTGTTCTCGAAGAGAAACTCGGCGAGGCGCCGTGCGACCTCGGTCTTCCCGACGCCCGAAGGCCCGAGAAAGATGAAGGACCCCATGGGACGATTGGGATTGTTCACGCCGAGGCGAGAACGCCGGATCGCTTTGGAGACGCCGATGATCGCCGCTTCCTGACCGACGATCCGTCGGCGCAGCGCGTCCTCCATGTGCAGAAGCTTCTCCGCCTCTTCCATCTCGAGCGACGCGACCGGGATGCCCGTCCAGGACGAGATGATCTCCTCGATATCCCGGCGAGTGACCTCCTGGGTCGCGTCGGTCCTCTCGGCGGTCTGCGCCTTCGTTCGCTCGATCTCCTCCTTCAGCTCGATTTCTCTCTCGCGGAGGAAGACGGCCTTCTCGAAGTCTTTGTCGGAGATTGCCTTCTTCATCTCCTTGACGATCTGCCGGGTTTCGATTTCGAGCTTGCGGAGGTTCTGCGTGTCGTTCACGCGCTTCAGTTTCACCTTGGCGCCCGCCTCGTCGAGGATGTCGATCGCCTTATCCGGGAAGAAGCGGTCGGTGATGTAGCGGTTCGACTGGTAAACGGCCGTCTTTATGGCCTCGGCCGAGTACCGGACTTTATGGAACTGCTCGTACCGGTCCTTCACGCCCTCGAGGATCTCGAACGTCTCGTGCTCGGACGGCGCGGTCACCTGGATCGCCTGGAAGCGTCGCAGGAGGCTGCGGTCCTTTTCGATGTATTTCCGGTACTCCTTGAGCGTCGTCGCCCCGATGCACGACACCTCACCGCGCGAGAGCGCGGGCTTCAGAATGTTCGCGGCGTCGAGCGAGCCCTCGGCGGAGCCCGCCCCGATCAGCGAGTGGATTTCGTCGATGAAGATGACCAGGTCCGGATTCTCCCGGAGCTCCCGAATGATTCCCTTCAGCCGCTCTTCGAACTGGCCGCGGTACTTCGTTCCGGCGACGATCAGGGACAGGTCGAGAGCGAGGATCTTCTTCGAAGAGAGAAACATCGGGACCGCGCCCTCGACGATCCGCGTCGCGAGCCCTTCGACGATGGCCGTTTTGCCGACACCCGGCTCGCCCAGCAGGATCGGGTTGTTCTTCGTCCGGCGCGAGAGGATCTGGATGATCCGCTCCAGCTCTTTTTCGCGGCCGATGAGCGGATCGAATGTTCCCGATGCGGCGAGCTGCGTCAGGTCGCGGCTGTACTCGGCGAGGAAAGGCAGCTCCTTTTTCTGCTTGGAGACCTCGCGCTCCTTGATGAGGGAGATGGTCTCCTCGCGGACACCGTACAAGTTGAAGCCGCGCGCGGTCAGGAGCCTTCCGGCCACGCAGCCGTCGACTCTCAGTAGCCCGATCAGAAGGTGTTCGGTCCCCACGTAGGGATGCATCATGGATTCCGCCTCGTGGGAGGCGTACGCAAGAATCTTCTTAGACTCCTCGGAGAGCGGGAGCTCCGCGGTCGAAGAGATGCGCTCGACGAAGATCCGGTCCCCTTCGATCTCGCGGCGGACCTCCTCCGGCTTCACGTTGAACCGGGCGAAGATCTCCTTGATGATGTCCTCGCCTTCGCGCAGGATCCCGAGGAGCAGGTGCTCCGACTCGATCACCTTCGAGCCGAGCTTCGAGGCTTCGTATCGCGCGAAAAAGAGGGCGCGGCGCGCCTTCTCGTTGTACTTCTCAAACATCGGCGGGGCTCGGGAGAGGGACGCGGCGAGGGGATCCGGTCGAAGCCATGGCTAAGGGCGGGAACCCGTCGCGGGGAGAATTGCTTCCCGGGACATGGCGAAAATCTTATCACAGCGCTTCGCGAGATCCGGGTTGTGGGTCACGAGAACCGTCGTCATTCCCCGCTCCCGATGGAGCTCCGCGAGCAGATCGAAGACGACTCCGGCGGATTCCGCGTCGAGATTACCGGTCGGCTCGTCGGCGAGAAGCAGCCCGGGTCCTCGCGCGAGCGCCCGCGCGATCGCAACGCGCTGCTGCTCGCCGCCGGAGAGAGATCGGGAGAGGTGAGCGCCCCGTCCGGCCAGGCCGACGCGTTCGAGCAGCTCCGCGGCGAGGCGGCGTGCGTCGCTTGCCGGAACGCCCGCGATCCGGTGAGGAAAAGCGACGTTCTCCTCGGCCGTGAACTCCGGGAGCAGGTGATGAAACTGAAAGACAAAGCCGACGTTCGCGTTGCGGAAGCGGGCCCTTTCGCGAGCCGGGAGCTCGTCGAGCGACTGTCCAAATATCTCGACGCGGCCCGCATCGGGACGATCGATCCCTCCGAGCAGGTGGAGGAACGTGCTCTTTCCCACCCCCGAAGGCCCCATGACGGCGGCGAACACGCCGGCCTCGAGCTCGAACTCGAGATTCCGGAAGACCTCGACGGGAGCGGCCTCTCCGAGGTAGGTCTTGGAGAGACCGTTTGCCTTGACCGCGAGCATTTCGATCCGGTTCCTCCGTTCTCAGTTCTCGGTTCCGAGCGGAGAACTGAAAATGGACGGGCTCTGAACTCTCATCTCGACAGCCTTACCGCCTCGCCCGGAGCGAGACGGGCGGCGGCGCGAGCGGGCAG
>CAJDUI010000008.1_pt3 | contig 20995 bp, 21 predicted proteins | sample 7390031 | NCBI WGS metagenome assembly CAJDUI01 (sample SAMEA7055675, study PRJEB34461) | soil metagenome | biome: terrestrial ecosystem; feature: Peninsula; material: soil | place: Antarctica | collected 2016 | reverse complement strand
GTCCCCGCGTCCGTGGTGACGATGAAGGTCCCGCCGCCCGCGCGCGGGCCCGCCACATCGTCGACCTCGACGTTCCCGACTCCCGCGCCGACGGTCCAGAACCACTCGAAGCGCCGGCTCGCGCTCGGATAGGAGCGCTCCAGCCAGGCGCGGACGACCGTCGAGGAACCCTTCGCATCGACGGTGTCAACCGCGGGGTCCTGCGACTGCCCGACGAGCCCGGCGATGCCCTCCACGTCGAACTCCGGCGTGTGGTCGACGCCGACGCCGACGCGCCAGCCCTCGCTCAGGCGAAAACGCGCGAAGAGGCCGTAGCCGAGCATGTCGTTGGTGGGTTCGCCGTTACCGACGAGGACGTTTCCCCTTACGCCGAGGTCGAACGCCCCGTCCGCCGCCGCGGCCGGCGCCGCGGTCAGGCTGAGCAGTCCGATCACGATTACGGGCAGAACGAGAGGCCGCAAAGAACTCCTGCTCATTTACTCTCCTTATTCGAATTCGATCAGCTCCACGTCGCCGTCCTCACGAGACCCACACCGGAACATAAACCTTTACCGATTCGGACTTGTCGCCGTCTCCCGCTCCTGGACGACGCGGGTGGTGACCGATACCCTGACCGGGAACGTTGATCTGCTTCGTTTCGTCGAGGACCGTGATCCCGACGGTCTCCGAGCCGTCCTCGCTCGCGGGGAGGATTCGATGGCCCACGACGAGCGGGAAGTAAGGGTTCCACCCGTCGCGGTCGGCTTCGCCGCGAGCGCGGATGAGGCCATCCCGGCGAGGCAGGCGAGGGAAAGGGCAGCGGATCGGATTCCGAGTCGGGTTTTCATGATCGTCCTCCTTTGGGCGGTCCCTCGGCCTGCTATCTTGGATGTCCCGTGGCGGAAAATCCTTCGCGCCCATCCGGCGTCCGCCGCCGTCCGCGTCGGACAGTGCTTGCGACGGTCCTGCTCCTCGGCGCCGTCTTCTCGGCGGCAGGCACTCCCGCCCTCGCGCAAACCATAAAAGGCAAGCTGACCGCCGGGATGCCGCTCACCGAAGCGCTCCTGGTGTTGCAGCAGAGCGGGATGAAGCTCGTGTTCAGCAGCCGGATCGTGCGCCCGGACATGAGGCTCGGGTCGCCTCCGGTCTCTTCCGCGCCCCGCGCGATCCTGGACGAGGTTCTGGCGCCCCACGGTCTGGCGGTCGAAGAGGCCTCCGGGGGAAGCCTCGTCGTCGTTCCGATGCGCGGCCCGCGGCCGCCGGCGACGATCTCCGGCGTCGTGCGCTCGCGGCACGCCCTCTCTCCGCTGCCCGGCGTGTCGGTCCGGGTCGTGGGCACGCGGTTCGAGGCAGCGACCGGAGCCGACGGCCGCTTCGAGATCGAAGGCGTGGAGCCCGGCCAGTACACAGTGGAGGCACGCCGTTCCGGCTTCGTCATCGCCGAGCGCGAAGGGGTCGCGGTCTCCCCGGCCGCGCAGCTGGACGTCTCGTTCGTCCTCCAGCCCGCGCCGCTCACGGGCGAAGAGGTCGTCGTGCACCCGAGCCGCATTGCCATTCTTCAGGAGGAGCCGAACGCTCCATTCGCGCTCGATCAGGAGCAGATCCTCCGCCTCCCGCACCTGGGAGGCGACGTTTTCCGCACGCTCTCGCTCCTTCCGGGAACCACGTCGAACGACGTCACCGCGCAGTTCCACGTCCGCGGCGGGCGCCGCGACGAGGTCCTCGTTCTCTTGGACGGCCAGGAGCTCTACGAGGCGTACCACCTGAAAGACTTCGACAGCGCCCTCTCGGTCGTCGCGGCATCGGAGCTCTCGAACCTCGACCTGACCACCGGAGCATTCCCGTCCACTTACGGCGACCGGATGGGCGCGATCCTCGACCTGACGACCCTGACTCCCTCGCAGCCCCGCCGGTTCCGGCTCTCCGTCAGCATCGTGAACGCGCAGCTCGAGGGGGGTGGCACGCTCGGCGAGCGGGGGGCTTGGCTCGCCTCTCTCCGCCGCGGCACGACGGACCTCGCCGGCCGGGTCCTCCGCGCCGAAGACCCGAGTTTCTGGGACCTCTTCGCCAAGGTGGATTACCGGATCACTCCGGCGCAGTCGCTGCGTTTGAACCTCCTCTACTCGAAGGACGAGTTCAACTTCTCGGAGACCGATGGAGTCGATTTCAAGAAGTTCGACACCGAATACGACAACACCTACCTCTGGCTCACGCACCAGGCGGTCCTGACCGACCGCCTGTTCGTCGATACGGCGCTCTCCGGAAGTACCGTGGACCGCGACCGCCAGGGCCTCGAGGACGAGGAGGAGAAAGACGTCGTCGTCGACGACGTCCGGGGCCTCGACGTCACGGGCGTGCTCCAGTCGTGGAACTTCCAGGCCGGCGACCGGCACTTCGTCAAAGCCGGGTTCGAACTGCGTCGCTTCGTGGCCGATTACAACTATTCGAGCTCCCGCGAGTTCGTGTCGCCGCTCTCCCGGCTGCGTTCGGAGCCGGAGGGTGAATTCCGCTTCCGCGATCGGATCGTCGACAACTACCTGGGTGCTTACGTGTCCGACCGTTTTCAGCCGGTGCGGTCCCTGACCCTCGAGCTCGGGGCGCGCTTCGACCGGCACACGCTCACCAACGACGGCGTGTTCAGCCCGCGGGCCAACCTTGCGTGGGGTCTCGGGAGCTCGAGCGTCGTGCGCGCCGGTTGGGGCTACTACTACCAGAGCCAGCGCGGCTACGAGCTCCTCGTCGAGGACGGCGACACGCGGTTGTACCCGGCCGAGCGTTCCGAGCACTGGGTGGCCGGATTCGAGCACCTGTTCGCGGAGAGCGCATCGAACCCGCTCGCCGCGCTGCGCGCTGAGGTTTTCCGCCGGACGGTAACCGACCCGCGGCCCCGATACGAGAACCTCTTCGAGCCGTTCGAGGTCCTGCCGGAGGGATCGCTCGACCGTTTCCGCGTCGAGCCGGACCGCGGCGTCGCGGAGGGCGTGGAGCTCTTTCTCCAGGGTCGAAGGGCAAAGCGGCTCGAGTGGTGGTTGAACTACTCCCTGAGCCGAAGCGAGGACGAGATCGATGGCGAGCGGGTGCCGCGGCAGATCGACCAGCGCCACACGTTCAATGCCGACCTGAACTACCGGCTCGGGCGCAACTGGGACGTGAATCTCGCCTGGCGTTTTCACACGGGCTGGCGGGTGACGCCGGTGACGCTCGAAACCGTCGAAGGCGAGCTCGTGCCGGTCGCCGGCCGTCTGAACAGCGAAGAGCTTCCGGACTATCACCGCATGGATTTGAGACTGAGCCGCCGGTGGCCGCTGAAGTCCGGAGCGATCACCGCGTTCCTCGACGTGCAGAACCTCTACGACCGGAATAACACGGCGGGGTTCGACCTCGAGTTCGACACGGAAGAGGGAGAGCTCATCAAGACGACGGAGCGGTGGCCGGGGATCTTCCCCTCCGTCGGCATCACCTGGGAGTTCTGACCGGCTCCTTACCGCTGTTCGCGACGAACACGACGAGCGTCCCCTTCGATATGCGGTAGCCAAGGCCACTCGACGGCAGCACGACGTCGGGCGCTTCGGCGAGCGTCAGGTGCTCGATCGAACCGTGGAGCACGACGGAGTCCGCGAGGCCTGTGGTTTCCCGGTCGGCGAGCTCGACCCGCCAGCCCCGCTCGCGGGCGAGCCAGTCGAGGAACGTCCGCACCTTCACGCCCTCGATGTCGATCATCGGCGCGCTCGCCAGAATCCACTCCCACTCCGGCCCGTCGGCGGCTGTCTCGCCCCGCTCGAAGCTGCCGTCGCTGTGTACGACGAGCTCCTGCCCGGCGTCGGTGAGAACCGACCCCGCTCCGCGCTCGAGGCGCACGCGCCCCTCCCGCACCTTCAACCGGGTCACCGCGCCCTCTTCCGCGCGCACTTCGAACTGGGTGCCGATACTCTGGAACAGGCCGGCCGCCGTGCGGACCGCGACGTGCTCGTGGCCCGAGGCCGCCCCGCCTGTGTCGACGTACACCGCGCCCGTTTTTAACTCGACGAGCGTTGGCGACGCGAGCCGCAGGCGCGTGCCGGAATCCATCCGCACCGACGCGCCGCCGGCCATCCGGATCGCGAGGCGTCCTGGCCCCTCCGCGCTCCCGCCCGTCTCGAGCTCGGCCCCCGCGGGGAGCGCACGCCCGACCGCATCCGCGGCAAGCGCCACAGGCTTTTCGTCGTTCATGCTCCTGCGGACGGTCCCGGTCAACCGCGCTATGGACGCGACACCCGCAACCGCGGGCGGCGCCGGGGTACGCCGGAACAAGAGGAGCCCCGCCGCCGCCAGGAAAACTGCGGCCGCCGCCGCCATCCACCACAGGGTGACGCTCGGGCGAGCGCGCCGGGCGCCGTATCGCTCGCGCCACTCGGCGCGCGCGGCCTCGCGGATCGCGGCAAGGTCCTGCGGCGGGAGAGGTGGCCGCGGTCCCGCTTCCTCGAGCAGCGCGCGAAGCTCGTCGTCCTGGTCGCTCACGCGGTGGTCTCTTTTTCGAAGTGAGAGGCCTTTCCGAGTGAGGATGCCGCGCCTTCGGCGGACGAGGACGCCTCGCCGGCGTCAAGGCTCTCGTACGAGAGACGGAAAGCGTTGCGGGCGCGAGACAGGAGCGACTCGGCGGCCTTGTAGCTCGTCCCGAGACGGCGGGCGATCTCGGTCACCGGGATCCCCTCGAGGTAACGCCACTCCACCGCGCGCGCGTAAGCTGGCGGCACGCGGTCGAGCGCGATGTGGACGCGCTCCTGCCTCCGGTCGAGGTCGAGCCGCTCTTCGATTCCGGTCGCCGACGGAGAAAGGGCGCTCGCGACGTCCATCTCGGCGTGCTCCTCTTCGAGCTCCACTTCCTTCGGCCGCCGCTCGAGCCGCCGGAAGTGCCCGGCGATCTCGTTCTTGCAGATGGCGCAAAGCCACGTGAACAGGGGCGCCTCCGCGCGGTAACTGCCGAGCTTCTCGATGACCTTGCAGACGGTGGACTGCACGACGTCGCGCGTGAGCTCGCGGTCGCCCGCGAGGCGCCGCTGGGCGAACCGATACAGCCCCGGGATGTAGCGCTCCGCAAAAACGTCAAATGCACTTTCCTCTCCGGCTTGCATCCGATCCAGAAGCTCACGTTCTTCGCCTGGCGTCTGGGGCCACGCCTGCCTCGCCGAATCCATCAGACCCCTGTGCTCGTCATCGGGCGGTCGTTCAGCTCTTCCGGGTCGGGCGGCTACTTCCGCGGGAGGTCGCCAGCTGTTTGCTTTCACTCCTCCTGCCCGCTTGTTTGGATGCCGGGCGCGCCGGATTCCTTCGGGACGGGGCGGAGGCAGCCTTCTCGGGCTCCTTCTTCGCCGGGAGAGACGCCGCCCCGGACGACACGGCGTGGAGAAGACGGTCGGCGATCTTTCCGTGCTCGCCCCCGGCGGAGCCGATGTCCGCAGAGGGCGGGGCGTCGCGCTTTCCCGCGGCCCACTCGAGCGTGTAGATCGCCGACGCGAGCTCCGAAATCCAGAACCCCGAAAGCTCCTTCGCCCGCGCGCGGATTCGGCCGATCTCCTGGGTGAGTTCCTTTGGGTTCTTCATGGTGCGAACGCTAACCCGTCTGGAGGCTCAGAGAACAGGGACCAGATTCCTCGTCGCTTCGCTCCTCGAAATGACAACCTGAGAACGTCGTCCTTCGCGCCATCCTGTCATCCCGAGCGAAGCGAGGGATCTGGGGTTCCTTAGCCCTCCGACGCACCCGAAAACGGAAGCCCGAGCGTGACTTCGACGCCGCCCGAGTCGGCGTTTTCGAGGGTCAGGCGGTGGTCGTTGCCGTACAGCTGTTGAAGGCGCTCGCGCGTGTTGGCGAGCCCGAGCCCGGACCCGACAGTCCGTGGCAACTCCATGAGCCCGGGGCCGTCGTCGCGCACGGTCAGCACGAGCATGCCGTTCACCCGCCGGGCGGAGATCTGCACGCTGCCGGCTCCCGGCTGCGCCGAGACGCCGTGCTTGATCGCGTTTTCGACGATGGGCTGCAGGATGAGGTTCGGGACACGCGCGGCGTAAAGCTCCGCCGGGACATCGAAGGCGACGGTCAGCCGGTCCTGGAAGCGCGTCTTCTGGATCTGGAGGTACATCTCGAGGAACTCGAGCTCCCGCGAGAGCGGCACGAGCTGAGCCGCGTCCGCTTCGAGGCTCCGGCGGAGCAGCTCCTCGAGGCGCGAGATGGTTTGTGCCGCCGCATCCCGGTCGCGGAAAACGAGCGGCAGCACACTGTTCAGCGCGTTGAAGAGGAAGTGCGGGTGGAGCTGGGTCTGAAGCCTCTCCAGGCGCGCGCCCGCGAGCTGGGCCTCGAGCTGCGAAGTGCGCAGCTCCCGCTCGCGCGAGAGCTTCACCGCGTGCATCGTCCAGTAGATGCCGACGACTCCCCAGTACGTGAGGAGGTTCGAGAGGAGGAAGGTGGTGAGAACGGACGGGACGCCGCGGAGCTGCCGGGCGAGGCCGAACGGCACTCCCATCAGCGGCGGATAAACGAGCGCAAACACGATGCCGTGCACGACCGCCAGAAGGGCCCCCGCCGCCGAATGCACCACGAAAGTGCGCGCTCGCGTGGGGCTCGCGATCGTGTAGCGGAACGCGAGCCACGCGACGAGCGGCGTGAACGCAGCCCAGAGGTAGGAGAAGAGGAGATTCTGCGCGAGTGCTTCTCGGAACCCGAACTCGAGCCGCTCGCTCGAGACCGGGTCGAGCGTGTAGCGCTCGACGGCGCGGAAGAGGCCAACCGCCGTCCACGCTCCGACAACGAGCGCGGCGCGCTTGCCCGGGGGCTTCATCGCGCTGCCTCTCTCGCCCTCACCGCGCGATCGCTCCGGCCGGGCTCGGCGCGAGCGGGGGCGTGGGCTCGGGCTCCGGCAACGGGGCGAACGGAATCTCGACCGTCGCCTCTCGGGCGACGCTGCTCCACTCCAGGCGGTGTTGCCCGGGATACTCGAGGTCGAGCCGGCGGCGCGCGCGCTCGATCACCGCCGCGCTCGGTCCGGCGGGGGCGGGTGGTCCCGCCGGATCGCCCGGCTCCGCGCGCACCTCGAGCGTCATGCGGCCGTCGCGATGCGAGGCGGAGATCTCGATCGACGCGGGCGACGGACATGCGGAGGCGACCGCAGCCTCGACGAGCGGCTGGAGAACGAGGGTCGGCACCGCGGCGTCGAGCGCGTCGTGCGGAACGCGGATCGTCACGGCGAGCCGGCAGTCGAGCCGCGTCCTCTCGATCTTGAGATACAGCTCCGCGTATCGAAGCTCCTCGCTCAAGCGGACGAGCCGCTTCCCGCCGTTCTTGAGCGAGAGCCGCAGGAGGTCTCCGAGCTCGACGATCGTTCGAGCCGCCGCCCGCGGGTCCCGGCGGATGGTCGCTCGGAGGAGAGCGAGCGTCTGAAACAGGAACGCGGGATGGAGCTGGAGCTTCAGGGACTCGAGCCGCTCCTTCGCGAGGGCGAGCTGGAGGAGCGAGGCGCGGATCTCGCGCTCGCGCCACGCGCGGTAGTCGTCGAGGCCCCACGTCACCCCGACGATCTGGAGGTACGTTGCGATCCGCGTCGGCCCGGTTGTCATCGCGGACCCGATGAAGTTGGCGACGAGCTCGCTCCACGTCACGCCCGGCGCGAGCAGGAGTTTGTAAAGGACGTTCGCCGCGAACGAGTGGAGGATCGCGAAGGCGGCCCCCGCAGCGACGTGAATCGCCGCCAGGAGGGGAATGGGCGTCGCGGGAAACGCATAGCGCCGTGCGATGCGCATCACGACCGGCGTCGCGACGGCCCAGAGCGACGCGATGACGAGGTTGTCCACGAGGGCGCTCCAGAACACCCAGGGGTTCGGCTCGAGCTCTTGGCCTCTCAGATAGCGCTGCGTCGCCTGGAGGACCGCGAGGAAGATCCACACCCCCGCGATCCACGCGGCGGCGGTCCAGCGTCGCCTGGCGGCGAAAAGGGAAGTCGCGGTCATCCCGGGTCTCGGCTTCGCTGACGGCTACGAGCTGAAAGCGGATTGGCTACTCTATGTCCCGAACCGGCGGAACTCCCTCAGCCGATCCCGATAGCTCGCCGACAGCGTGAGCTGGGTGCCGTCGCGCAGGATCACCGCGTAGTCGCCGTTGAACCAGGGGTGCAACTCCTTGATCCGCTCGATGTTGACGATCGACGAGCGGTGAATCCGGAGGAACTTCTTCGGGTCCAGCCGCTGCGCGATCGCGGACGTCGTCTCGTGAAGCAGGTAGACGACCGCCCCGACGTGGATTCGCACGTTGTTGCGCGACGACTCGATCCAGTCGATGTCGCGAACCTTGACGAACACGTTCTTGCCGTCCGCCTTCAAGAGCACCCATTCGGGATAGGACCGGTCGCGACGGACCTTCTCGACGATCTTTCCGATCGACTCGCGGAACTCCTCGAGCGAGCGGCCCTTCATGAGCTCGCGCACCCGGCGCACCGCCTCCTCCAGTCGCTCGCGGCTGAACGGCTTCATGAGGTAGTCCACGGCCTGCGTTTCGAACGCCCGCACGGCGTACTGGTCGAAGGCGGTGACGAACACGATCGCGGGGATCTCGTCGGGCGAAAGCGCCTCGAGCACGCCGAACCCATCCAGTCCCGGCATCTGAACGTCCAGGAAGACAAGGTCCGGTTTCAAGCGCCGGATCGCCTCCGCGGCCTCGAACCCGTTCCCGCACTCCCCGATGACTTCGACCTCGTGGTCCTCCGCGACACCGTCCCGGACCCACTCGCGAGCAAGCGGTTCGTCGTCGACGATCAGCGCCCGAAGCTTCATGCCCCACCTCCGTGCAATTGCGGAACTCATGAAAAGGAGTACGAAGGCGCCGGCCGGAAGATTTCCTCCGGCCGGCACGGTGATCCCCTGTCCGCCTCGCCACTATCCCCCCCGGCGCCTGCGGATCCAATAATCCGAGGACGAAATCCATATTTCTGAGGACGAAGGGCGGGGTCAGGTCTTCACCTGACACTTTCGTATGAGAAAGTTGTCGGGGGGGAGGAGGGATCCCAATGGACATCGAACTATCCGCTCCTCGGTCCGTATCCGCATTCGGAGCGACGTGAAGCGACTCCCTCTCCTCGCCCTCCTTGCCGTCGGCTGCGCCACGTCGCCGCAGCCCGACGCGCCCTCCGCCGTCCCGTCCTCCGTTGTGTCGGCGAGCACCGCCGCGCCGACCGAGGGCCTGGTCGCGATCGAGCCGGGCGTGCAGCTCGCGTATCGAATCGCGGGCTCCGGCCGCGAGGTGCTCGTCGTGCCCTGGCCCTCCGGCGGCACTGAGCTCGACCGCCTCGCGAGTGGCCGCCGCGTCCTTTACTACAACCCGCGCGGCCGCGTCGGCTCGGACGCCGTCCTCCCCGCGAAGGTCTCCTTCGAGAACGAGCTCTCCGACCTCGAGGCGGTGCGGCGTCACTTCGGGCTCGACCGCATGATGCTCCTCGGCTGGTCGCACTACGGGATGATGACCGCCGTCTACACGATCCGGCATCCCGACCGCGTCACGCGGCTCGTGCAGATGACTCCCGGCACGCCGCGGCGGACTCCCTACCTGGACGAGGGGATGAAGGCGATGGCCGCGCGCGCCAACGTCACGGCCCGGGCGAACCTCGAGGAGCGCAAGAAAGCGGGGGAGTTCGCGAACGATGCCGCGGCACTCTGCCGCGAGAACCGGCGAGTCTCGCTCGCCGCGTTCGTCGCCGACCCGGCGGACGTCGCGAAGATCGAGCTCGAGTCGTGCCGCTTCGCGAACGAGCAGGAGGCGAACCAGAACCAGTGGTGGGGCGCGCTCTTCGGCTCGATGGGGGACTGGGACTACCGCGCGCCGGCGCGTGCGCTCACCGTTCCGCGCCTCGTTGTGCACGGCGAGAAGGACTTCATCCCGCTCGGCGGCTCGCGCGAGTGGGCGGCGGGAAACGACAACGCCCGGCTCATCCTGATCCCGAACGTCGGCCACTTTCCGCATATCGAGCGCCCGGAGGTGTTCTTCCCGGCGGTCGAGCGGTTCCTGTCCGGCGCCTGGCCGGAAGGCGCGGTCGCCGTCCGGGAGGCCCCCTGAAACGCTTTCTCTGCGCAGCCCTGCTGCTGCTTGCCGGCGCGGTCGCACTCCCGCCGGGGGCGCACGCCTGCACGTCCTTCTGTCTGCAGCGCGCCGGGGACGTCGTCGTCGCAAAGAACTACGACTTCGGCATCGGCTACGGGATGCTCGTCGTCAACAAGCGCGGCGTTTCGAAGGCCTCGCGGATCGGCTTGCCCGCGATGGAAGGCCCCGCCCGTTGGGTCTCTCGTTACGGCAGCCTGACGTTTAACCAGTTCGGCCGCGAGTTTCCGTCGTCCGGGATGAACGAGGCCGGCCTTGCGGTCGAGCTCCTGTGGCTGGACGAGGCGCGGTATCCGAAACGGGACGCGCGCCCCGCGCTCGGCGTCCTCGAATGGATCCAGTATCAGCTGGACAACTTCTCGACAGTCGGCGAGGTCGTGAAAAACGTGGAGAGGGTGCGGATCTCGTCGCGCACGCCGCTGCACTATCTCGTCGGAGACGCGGCGGGAGGCTGCGCCTCGATCGAGTTCCTCGAAGGCCGTCTCGTTGCGCACACGGGGCCGGCGCTCCCGGTGCGCGCGCTGACGAACGACACGTACGCGTCGTCGCTCGCTTACTTAAGCGCGAACGCCGCCGCGCCGGTACCGGCAGGCTCCGGGTCGCTCGAGCGGTTCGCGCGCGCCGCGCGCCTGCTGGATGCGCCGGCCGGGAAAGAGAACGGGTCCGCCGTCGCCGAGGCGCTCGAGATCCTCGGCCGCGTCGCTTCCTCCGGCTACACGCAGTGGTCGATCGCGTGGGACCTCAAGAACCGGCGCGTTCACTTCCGGACGCAAGCGAACCCGAAGGTGCGAACCGTCGCTCTCACGAAGTTCGACCTGTCGTGTGCGACCCCGGTGCGCGTCGCGGACGTGGACGCCGACCCGGCCTTTGCCGACTACACCCGCGCCGCGAACGCCGCGCTCATCGAGAAATCCTACCGGGGCGTCGACTTCCTGCGAGACACCCCGACATCCGAGGTCGCCGCCGCCGCGGCGCATCCCGACTCGACCTCCTGCGTCCGCTGAGCGGCCGCGTTCTACCGCGTCGGCGCGGGCGTCGCCACCGGCCTGGGGGTCGGCAGGCTGTTCCAGATGTCGTGGGTGATCTTCCAGCTCCCGTCTTTCTGCTTTCTCCAGACGACGACGTACTTGACCGTCACCGTCGTCGGGGCTGCTCCCGCGCCGCCAACCTGGAGGTTTGCCCGGCCCGTCTCCACAATGAGGGTCCCGCTCGACTGGACGTCAACGACTTCGAAAGCCACGGTCGCGATGCCCATGTCGCGGACGCCTTTCCACATCGCCTCGATCGCCGGCCGGCCCTTCACGACATCCGACTCCGGCGGAAACGCCACTGCGTCCGCCGCGTACATCGCGGCGACCCCGGGAAAGTCCCCCCGGTTGAACGCGTCGGCGAACGACTTGCCGAGCTTCTCGACGCGGGCGCGGTTCAGGTCTCCCCCCCGCGCTTCGACCGCGGCAGAAACGCTCGCGAGAACGGCCAGCGCGGCGAGAGCGGCGATGCGGATGAGCCTGGTGTGAAACATGTGACCTCCTGACGCGCCGGCACTTCGTCCGGCGTGATTTGAACTTTCTATCTCGCGGCGCCCGCGGCGGCAAGCCCCTCGACCCACCGCTCGAGCGCCACGCGGTCGTCCCCCTTCAGCCGCCGAAGGATGGCCGGCGAGTTCGTTCGAACCGTGTGCGCGTCATCGAACGGGAGCCTCGCGTACATTTTTCCGCCGGGCTCGTGGCACGGGGCGCAGCGGGTCAAGAGGACGGGCCGCACGGAGGTTCGAAACGGGTCGGAAGGCTCTTCCCCCTCGCCGCTCGCGGGCGGCTCCCCCCTCTCCCCGCGGGCGGGGGACATGCCGGCCTTCTCCCTTTCCGCGCTCGCGGGGAGAGGGTCGGGGTGAGGAGCCTTCTCCTTCTCCCCGTTTGCGGGGAGAGGGTCGGGGTGAGGGGTTCCTCCCGTCGTCGCGCAGCGCGGGCCGATTGCCACCCCCGCGAGGAGCAGGGTCGCCAGAATCGTTCTTGGGCGCGCGTTCAATGGAGTTTTGTCCGAGCTTTTCTTAGCAAACCCGGCATCCGGGTGCGAATTCCACCGGCGTGGCACTCGCCTTGCGAAGCCAGGCTCAGGCGAGCCGTTTTGGCTGCGCTCTTCCTCGTCGATCGGAAGGATGTTTCACCATGCGCCTGTACAGATACGCGTTGACGGCGGGACAAAGTTTCGCATTGCTGCTACTCCGTCTTGTTGTCGGAACCGCGTTCATCCTCCACGGTTGGCCGAAGATTCAGAACCCGATGCACTGGATGGACAAGGCGCCCAGCCCGCCGCCGGCGCTTCTTCAGGCGGCTGCCGCGCTCGCGGAGTTCGGCGGCGGGATCGCGCTCATCGTTGGCTTGCTGACGCCGCTCGCGACGCTCGGCATCGCCGCCACCATGGTGGGGGCATTTCTCCTCTCGCACTTCCCGAAGGGAGACGGGTTCGTCGGGGGCGCTCCGGGCGACGGCAGCTACGAGCTGACGCTCGTGTACCTGGCGCTTTCGGTCGCGCTCTTTACGATCGGGCCGGGCCGTTACTCGCTCGACGCTCTGCTCCGGGGTCGGAAGGCCGACGCGGTCGTCGTCGCGCACGAGCCTCTGCGGCGGGCCTCGGCCGCCTGAGCGGCGCCGCGATCAGGATTGCCTGCGCTCGAGGCGAATGGTCTCGAGCTCCCGCTTCGCGCCGCGCGTGATAATTACCGCCGCGACGACCGTGCACGCGGCCCCTGCGGCGAATACGATCCACTCCGCCGCCGAACCGGGCCCCCCGCCGGCCGCCGCCTCCACCGCCTCGCGGCCCGCCGCTCCGATTGACACGTAGATCGCGACCATCGGAATAATGCCCGCCGCGGTCGCGAGAACGTACGGCACGAACCGCACGGCGGTCAGACCGTAGAGGTAGTTCGCGATCGTGTACGGAAAAAAGGGAGAGATGCGTAGCAGGAGCACGACCTTCCACCCGTTCTTCGCGATCGCGCGGTCGACGGCCTCGAAGTTCTCGTTCCGGCGCGCGAACTTCTCGACGCGGCTGCGCGCGTGGTATCGCGCGATCAGGAAGGCGAGCGCGGCCGCGACCGTCGCGCCGATCCACACGAAGAGAATCCCCCTCACGAGACCGAAGGCGAGGCCGGCGACGAGCGCGAGCAGCCACGCGGGCCCGAGCAGCACGGCGACCACGACATAGAGGATCTCGAAGACGAGGAGGCCCAGCGGACCGAGCCGGTCGAAGATTTCGTTCAGTCGGACGACGATTGCGCCGACCGGTAGGAGAGCGATCGCGATGAAGGGAAAAACGCCCGAGAGCCCGACCGCCGCCCACTTCCACACCGGGCTGCGCCGCCGCTCCCTCGCGTTCTCCATGCTCCGATAGAATGACTCAAATCCGGTCCGCGAGGAGGCTCGACATGCGAGACCCGGGAATCCGCACCTTCGAAGACTTCTGGCCGTTTTACGTCAGCCAGCACCGCCGTCACGGCACGCGCCTTCTTCACTTCATCGGCACGACGCTCGGTCTCCTGCTTCTCGCCCGCGCCATCTCTGCGGGCAATCCGGCCTTCATCCTGTGGGGCCTCGTGGCGGGGTACGGTTTCGCCTGGGTCGGCCACTTCTTCATCGAGAAGAACCGGCCGGCGACGTTCGCGTATCCACTCTGGTCCTTCCTCGGTGACGTCCGGATGTACGGACTCATGTGGCGCGGCCGGATGACCGCGGAGGTCGAGCGACTGGGCCAGGGCGTCGCGGTCGCGTCCCTCCCCGTCAACTGAATTGGTGTCAACTCTGAATTGGGGTCAACGCTGAAAAGCTGAATTCGCGCCATAGCTGAATTCAGCCCTGGCACAAATTCAGGAATTCAGCGTTGACCCCATCGACCTGATGCACGGAGGCCTCCTTGCCGACGTCGCGATCATCCTCGCGGCGTCCTTTCCGCTGCTCTTCCTCGGCAAGCGCTTCCGCGTTCCCGAGGTCATCGCGTACCTCGTCACGGGGATCGTCATCGGGCCGCACGCGCTCGGCTGGATCGGGGACACGCAGCAGGTCGAGCAGATCGCCGAGCTCGGCGTCGCGCTCATCCTCTTCTTCGTCGGCCTGCACGTGCCGTTCGACAAGCTCCGCTCGCTCGGAAAGACGACGCTCGTCTCCGGCTCGCTGCAGATGGTCTTCACCATCGCCCTCGTCATCCTCGTCGGAATCCCGTTTGGCGCCGACCTGCGGCGGACCGCGTTCTACGGGATCCTGGTTGCCCTCGGCTCCACGGCGGTCGTTCTGCCGATCCTGACGTCTCGCGACGAGACGGGCGCGCCCTTCGCGAGGCGCTTCCTCGGCGTCTCGCTCTTCCAGGACTTCGCCGTCATCCCGCTCATGCTGCTCGTTCCGGCGTTCGCCTCGGGCACGAACGCGCCCCCGCTTCCGACGGTGATGACGCGCGTCGCGATCGCGATCGCCGGCGTCCTCGTGCTCATCCTCATCGCGCGCGTCGTCGTTCCGCGCCTTTTCCGCCGGATCGCCGCGCTCGGCAGCCGCGAGGTGTTCACCGCCGGCGTCATCGTCCTGATCGTCGCGACGATCGCCGCGGCGGGCAGGCTCGGGATCTCCGCCGCGCTCGGCGCTTTCGCCGCGGGCGTCGTCGTCGGCGACACGGAGTTCATCCACGAGATCAGCGGGATCCTCCGACCGTTCCGAGACTTCCTTTCCGCGCTCTTCTTCGCGTCGATCGGCATGCTGCTCGATCCGGGCTTTCTCTTTTCGGCGCTTCCGCTCGTGCTCGCGACGGTGGGGGCCGTCGTCCTCATCAAGATCGTCGCCGCCTATCCCGCGTTCCGTGCCGCCTCCGCGCTGCCGCGCACTTCGCTCCGCGCCGCCTTCGCGATCGCGCCGATCGGCGAGTTCTCGTTTCTGCTCGCGCAGGAGGGGAAGCGCTTCGGCGTTCTGGGGCCGGAGGAGGAGCAGCTGTTCGTTTCGGTAGCGGTGATCACCCTTGCCGCGACGCCGTTCTTCGTCGCCGCGGGGCTGAAGCTCGCGGAGCGGCTGAAGAGCCGCCCGGAACCGGCGGAGGCGGAAGCGGTCGAGCTGCACGGCCACATCATCGTCATCGGGTACGGCCTGAATGGCCTGAACGTCGCCCACGTGCTCACCGAGACCGGCGTCCCCCACATAGTGATCGAGGAGGACCCGACTCGTGCCGAGGTGGCGCGCGAGAACGGCAGCCGCGCCATCGTCGCGGACTCGGCATCCCCCGAGGCGCTGGAGGCGGCGGAGATCGAGCGCGCGCTCGCGGTCGTCGTCGCGATTTCCGACCCCGACGGCACGCGCCGGATCGTCCGGATCTGCCGGCAGCTGAACCCGAGCGTGCACATCATCGTGCGCACGCGCTACGTCTCGCAGGTCGAGCCGCTGCGCAACCTCGGGGCGGACGAGGTGATCCCCGAGGAGTTCGAAACGTCGCTGGAGATCATTTCGCGCCTGATGCGGCTCCTCGCCGTCCCGGGAAACGTCGTCGCGTCGCAGATCCGGATCCTCCGCGACGAGGCCTACCGCATGCTGCGCGACCCCGGGATGCGCGCAGCGGAAGGGCGACGCCTCTCCGCGATGCTGGAAGCGGGAACGTCTCTCACCTTCTTCGTGCTGCCCGACACGCCGGCCGAAGGGAAGACCCTGGCCGAGCTCCGCGCCGCGGACGACCATGTCGCCGTGCCCGCGATGATCCGGAACGGCGCGCCCTACTCCCCGGCCCCGACCGACGAGCCGCTGAAGCCGGGCGACACCCTCTTCCTGGTCGGCGCGCACGAGGACCTCGTGAAAGTGATGTCCCGCCTCGAGGGCCGGGGTCAGGCCTGAATCTCTGCGTGAGGGGTCAGACCTGAATCTCTGAATCGGGGGTCAAGCCTGATGATCCGAGGGGAGGAATCCCTCTCCTCCCGGGCGGGAGGAGAGGGCAGGGTGGGGCTTCCTACTTCGACGGGATCATGTCGGTTTTGCCGGGCTGCTCCTCGAAGAAAATGCAGTCCGCGCCGGCCTTGCAGACGGTGTGGTGCTTCACCTTCGCGGGAAGGGACACATAGGAACCGGCGGTGAGCTCCTTCTTCTCTCCACCGTCGAGGGTGAACTCGATCGTTCCGGAGATCGCCACCACCTTTTGGGCGTTCGTGTGGGTGTGCCAGCCGAGGGCGGTTCCACCCGCGACCTTCTTCAGGGCTCCATAAGCTCCCTTGTTCGGATCGCCCCAGAGCGGGGCGATCGAGAACCCGGGCATCGCGGGGTTATCCGTCCACTTGATCTCTTCGGCCGCCCACACTTTTGCCTTGGCTCCAGCCTTGTCTTTGCTGCCCGCCGTGAGCGTCCCGGCGGCGACGAGCCCGATGAGAACCATAAGAATGACCCGCGTGAGTTTCTTCACGATGCTTTCTCCTTTTTTGTAAGCCGTTAGTTTGGGTGATCCTACCTCCGCGCGAGCGGGTCGGGATCGGGTCGGGAGGGGTCAGGCCTGAATCTCTGCGTCTCCGCCTCCCCGAAACCCGGCATAACGCGCCGCCCGCGTCCTGTTGGAGCGGAAAACGACAGGGAGGCTTCATGCGTCTGCATCCGCTCCGAACGGCCCTCTCTCTCCTCGCCGCGCTCCTTCTCTCGTTCGACTCGAAGGAGTAGTTGCTCGGCGAGAGCTCGTTCCAGAAAGTGCCCGGCTTCTCGCGCGTGAACTCGAAGGCGGCGATCGACTTGATCCCCTTCAGCCCGTACTTCCATGGCACGACGAGCCGCAGCGGCGCGCCGTGCTGGTTGGGAAGGGGATGTCCATAGATCCCGGTCGCGAGAAACGCGAGGTCGTTGCTCGCCTCGGCGAGCGAGAGCCCCTCGTAGTACGGGAAGACCCGGCGGCTCGCGTACCAGCCCGGCATCTCCTCGGGCCGCGCCGCCGTGACCATCCGCACGTACTTCGCCGCCGCCGTCGGCTTCACGAGCTCGATGAAACGGCGGAACGAAAAGCCGGTCCACGGCACCGCCATCGCCCACGCCTCGACGCAGCGGAAGCGGTAGAGCCGCTCCTCGATGCCGAGCTTCCGCGTGAGCTCGTCGACGTCGAACTGGAGCGCCTTCTCGACGGCGCCGCCGACGTGAATGCGCCACGGCCGGCTGGCGAAGGGCTCCGCCACCTTCCAGACCTGGTCGCGCTGCAGCGTGAACTCGTCGAAGATGTTGTGGCGCGACGTCACCGACTCCGGCGTCAACGGCACGTCGAGCGCGGCGAACTTCTCGTTGCGCTTCGCGGGGTAGAGGTCCGCGGTCGGGATCCGCGAAGGACGTTTCGCCGCGGTCCGCGGCTTCGGCGACGGAACCTTTCCGCCGACGCCGGCCGCGATCGACGCGACCCCGAGCTTGCGGAGGAAATCGCGCCGGCTGTCGAACACGCCTTGCGGCGTCGCGTCGCGTTCCGGCATCGACCAGGACGGCGGGATTCGGATCAGCATGGTTGGCTCCGGGAGTCAGCACGTGGAGGACGCGCACTCGGACTCCGCGTCGACGAGATTGCGAAGGAGCGCCGTGACCGACGCTCGGACGTCGGGCGGGACGCTTTCGAGAAGCCGGCGATGGCACGCCCGTCCCGCGGCGTGGATGCGGCGGTAGAGCCGCTCCCCTGACGGCGTCGCATCGACCCTGGAGGGCGCGCGAGTCGTCCGGACGGACGCGCCGCCGGACGTATCGCTTCCGCGCGAGCGAGGCGACAGCGCGGCTCGCCGTCGCCTTGTCCATCGAAAGCCGCGCGGCGATCTCGTTGACGGTGAGCGGCCCCGCATGCGCGACCGCTTCGAACGCGTAGCACTCGGTCAGTGAGTAAGTCGGGGTCAGGCCTGTATCTCTGCATGGTAGGTGAAGCTGGGGTCAGGCCTGAATCTCTGAATGCACCTAGAGAGGGTCAGGTCTCCACCTGACACCTTCGTCACGGTTTCTTGTCACTCGCTGAGAGATTCAGGCCTGACCCCAACGCAGACAACGCAGACAACGCAGAGATTCAGGCCTGACCCCAGCATAAACTCAGACCCCACCGGTTGTAGAGTCCCGCGCACCGCCGATGGACCACGTCGTCTCTCTCCAGAACGTCTCGAAGTCCTTCGCGTCGGTGCGCGCCGTGGACGACGTCTCCTTTGCGGTACGCCGCGGGACGATCACCGGTCTTCTGGGGAGGAACGGCGCGGGAAAGACGACGACCCTCCGGATGATCACCCGCGTCTTCCTGCCCGACACGGGCTCGATCGAGCTCTTCGGCTCCTCGAACGACGCCTCTGCGCGCGACCTTATCGGGTACCTGCCCGAGGAGCGCGGCCTCTACCGGAAGATGAAGATCCTCGAGCAGCTCCTCTTCTTCGCCGAGATCAAGGAGCGCCGGCCCGCCGACGTGCGCGCGGAGGCGGAGCAGTGGCTGAAGCGCCTCGAGCTCTGGGACAAGCGCGACTCGAAGCTCGAGGAGCTCTCGAAGGGGAACCAGCAGAAGGTGCAGCTGATCGGCGCGATGCTCCACGAGCCGGAGCTCCTGATCTTAGACGAGCCGATGTCCGGGCTCGATCCGGTGAACGTCGTCCTCGTGCGCCGCATCCTGCGCGAGCAGCGCGACGCGGGGCGCACGATCCTTCTCTCGACCCACATGATGGGCGAGGCGGAGAAGATGGTCGACGACCTCGTGCTGATCCACGCGGGCAAGGTCGTGCTCTCCGGAGAGCTCGACGGCGTGCGCTCGTCGTTCGGCCACAACACCGTCCACCTCGCTTTCGAAGGGGACGGCCGGTTCCTGGAGAGCCTGCCCGGCGTCGCCCGCGCAGCGATGACGAACAACGCGGCCGAGCTCCGCCTCGATCCGGGCGCGGACCCGCAGCGCATCCTCGAGACAGCGATGCCGCGCATCCGGATCCGCCGCTTCGAGGTCGCCGCGCCGTCGCTCGAGGAGATCTTCATCGACCGCGTCGGCGGCGACACGCTCTCGCCCGAAGTGGCCGACGCGTCCGAGGAGGCCGCCTCGTGAGAAAAGTCCTCGCCGTCCTGAAGCGCGAGTACCTCCAGGTCGTGCGCAAAAAGTCGTTCTGGATCCTGAGCCTCCTGATGCCAGTGTTCCTCCTCGGCATGATGCTCGGGCCAGCGCTCCTGATGAGACGGGGGATGGGCGGCAAGCGCGTTGCAGTCCTGGACGCCACCGGGCGGCTGCGGAGCGCGTTCGAATCGGCGTCCGGGACGACGATCAACCCGCAGGTCGGCTCACAGGTCACGGGGAACCGCGGGCGCCGGAGCTCGATGCGGATCGCCTTCGAGTACGTTCCGGTCGAGGGCGACCCGAATTCCGCCCGGGCGCCTTACGGCGACCGCCTCGCGGGCAAGAACGTGCCGCGGGATCGGCGCCTCGATGGAATCGTCCTCATACCTGCAGATGTCTTCGAGAACTCCGAGGCGAAGGTGACCGCCTACAGCCGGTCCGCCGCGGACTTCGTGACGCAGGAGCGCATCGCGCGGATCCTGAACCAGGCCGTCACCCGGGAGCGGCTCGTCGCGCGCGGGATCAAGGCGTCGGAGACCGATCAACTCCTCGCGCGGATCTCGGTCGACTCGGTCCAGATGACGCGCGCCGGCCGGGAGAAAAAGGGCGGTGAGCTGAACTTCCTCGCCGCGTTCGTGTTCGGCGCGCTGCTCCTGATCCCGATGTTCGCGTACGGCCAGGAGATCATGCGTGGAATCGTCCAGGAGAAGACCGATCGGGTCGTCGAGATCCTGATCTCCTCGATGGCGCCGATGCAGCTCCTGTCCGGAAAGATCCTCGGGCTGGCGGCGGCCGGGCTGACGCAGGTCGGGATCTGGCTCGTGATGGGCGGCGTCGCGGCCGCGGCGACCGGAGCGGCCGCAGCGTCGGCAGGGATGTCCTCACTCGCCTCGCTCGACGCGCGCGTAATCCCATACTTCCTGATCTTCTACGTGCTCGGGTATCTCACCTACGCGAGCGTCTACGCGATCGGCGGGTCGGTCACCAACTCCGAGAAGGAGGCGCAGCAGTTCGTCGCGCCGATCATGTTCTTCCTGCTGATCCCCTGGTTCCTCGCGACCGTGATCCTGACGGCGCCCGAGTCGCCGATGGCGGTCACGCTGTCACTGATTCCGATCTTCACGCCCGTAACGATGTTCATGCGGATCGTCGTGTCCGAGCCGCCGCTCTGGGAGATCGCGCTTTCGATCGTGCTGTCGCTCGCGACCATCTACGGGATGTTCTGGGTGACCGCGAAGATCTTCCGGACCGGCATCCTCTCGTACGGCAAGCGCCCGACGATCCCCGAGCTCTGGCGCTGGCTCAAGGTCGCGTAGACCGGGGTCAGGTCTTCACCTGACACTTTCCGACAACGATTCTTTACACCCCCCTTTCAAAAACCTTCGCCAGCTCCACGGCGACCGCGTCGGGGCGCTCCTCCGGGACGAAGTGCCCGCATCCCTCGAGGACGATGAGCCTCGCGCGCCGCGCCGCGGCCGTCCGCTCGCCAACCGCGACCGGAAAGAACGGGTCCGCGTCTCCCCACAGAACAACGCCGGGCACGGACACGCGTGACACGGTGTCCTCGACGTCGCGGTAACGCGCAGGGAGATCCTGCATGCTCGCGAGAAAGATGCGCCGCGTCCACGCCACGCCGCGCGGCCAGCGAAGCATCTCTCGGTAGCGCGCGTAGGGAAACGCCGCGCGGTCCTTCACCGCGAACCGCCACAGGAGGGACAGGCCCGCGCGCCCAAACGCCGCGCGGAAGACAAGCGGGCCGAGAACGGGGACGGACGCGAGGCGCAGCGGGCCGGGGATCCGGGTGTCGGTGAACACGTTGGTCGCCGCGAGAGACAGCGAGAGGAAGCGCTCCGGCTGCCGGCGGTACGC
>CAJDUI010000006.1_pt1 | contig 21021 bp, 18 predicted proteins | sample 7390031 | NCBI WGS metagenome assembly CAJDUI01 (sample SAMEA7055675, study PRJEB34461) | soil metagenome | biome: terrestrial ecosystem; feature: Peninsula; material: soil | place: Antarctica | collected 2016 | reverse complement strand
GCCACGACCGCCGCGGCCGTCGTCTCGCCGTGGGTGATCGAGACCTCCATGCTTCGGACACGCAGGCGGCGGGCGCGTTCGAGGGCGCGGCCGTGAAGGGTGAGCGTCGGCTTTCCGCGCAGATCGGTTTTCACCTCGATCTCCCGGAACGCAACTCCCCGCGTGCCGGTGCCGAGCGCCTTCATCGCGGCCTCCTTGGCTGCGAACCGGCCGGCGACGTGTTGCGCGCGCGCGCGCGGGTGGCGGCGTCGGGGGGAGATCTCTCCCGGGAGAAAGACCCGGTTTACAAACCGGTCGCCCCAGCGTTCGAGAAGACCGGCGACGCGGTCCACCTCCGTCAGGTCGAGCCCCAGGAGGACCTTCACCCTCGGCGTCAGTCCTTCAAGCCGAAGAAACGAGCAATGCGGAGCCGTAGTGGCGTTCGGTCCACTGTCTGCTCGGCTTCGCCGCCCGCCGCCTCCAGAACGTCGGCGGTGCGCTTGCGCCGCTCCTGCATCGTGAGCTCGATCATTCCGCAGATCGACGGGTTCTCCCGAAGGATCGGGGAGAGGGTGGACTTGTCGATCTCGAGGAGTGTCGCTTCCGTCAGGGCACGAACCGTAGCGCTTCGCGGATCGCCCGTGAGGAGACTGATCTCGCCGAACGCAGCGCCCTCTTCCAGAACCGCGAGGCGCTGGCTCTGTCCGACCTTGCCGTGAACGGAGACGCCCAGCCGTCCCGATTCGACGATGAACATCGACAGTCCCCGGTCGCCTTCGCGGACGATCGTCTCGCCCGCTGCGAACCGTCTCTCGCGGGCGCCGTCGGCGACCCGCCCCCGCGCTTCGTCGGAGAGGAGCGCGAAGAGATCGACGCTCGAGATCGCGGACTCGATCGCTTCCCGCCGGGACGGGGTGGTCAGGTTCCCGGCCGAATACTGCCACTGCCGGATCAACGGGAAGGCGATCGGGATCTTTTCGCGGTCGAGGCGGTACCAGACCCGCTCGCGGATCTGCGAGTCGAGCTCGAGGAAGAGCGCGTAGTCCTCGAGCCAATACCGCAGCTCGTACGTGATCGAGAAGTCGCTGAACCCCTTCAGGTACGCAGTCGGCTCGGGGTAGGCGGCGACCCCGGGCAGCTCCCGCCCGGCCGCCGCGAGGGCCGCCATCGCCTTCGCCGGAGGCGTGCCGTACTCGAGACCGACCTGGAGCGTTCGCGCGATCGGCCTCCCCGGTCTCGGAAACACCTCGAGGCGCTCCCGGCTCGCGATGCTGTTGGGAATGAGCAGCACGTTGCCTTCCATCGTCCGCAACTTGATCGCGCGCCAGGAGAGCTCCTCCACCGTTCCGAAGATGTCGCCGGACCGAACCATGTCCCCGACCTGGACGCTCTTTTCCAGGTGGAGCGCGAGACCGGAAAAGAGGTTCCCGAGCGTGTCCTGAAGCGCGAGCCCGATGACGACCGACAGCACCGCCGACGTCGCGACGAAGCCGGTCAACTCGATCCCGAGGATGACCCGGAGGAGGATCGCAGCCGTTATGCCGAACACGAGCAGGCTGACGAGCTGTCGCAGCAGGGCGGGCGCGGCGACCTTCCGGCGGAGGCGGAACGCGACGTCGAAGAAAACGTAGTCGAGAACCCGCGTGAGGACGAGTGCCGTAGCGATGCCGATTGCAAGCGCGCCGTAGTCGTGATCGCCGCGCGCGTTTGTCGTGGGGACCCCGGTGGCGGTGAGCAGCAGGACGACGGCGAGTACGGTCGCGACAAGCGCGACGGGCCCGATCAGCTGTCGGACCAGCAGGGGCAGCTTCTCGCCCAAAGGCTTGATGCGGTCCAGCGTCTTCACAGCGCGCCGATCCTCTCCACCACCGCGCGCGGATCCGAGGAATCCTGGAAGAGGCGAACGGCCGCAACGCCCACGATTCGGTCGCGGAAGGCGGCGAGGAGCTCGAGCTCCGACTCGCCGATCCCGCCGATCGCGTAAACGTCGGTGTCGTGCTCCGCGCAAGGGGGCAGAGCTTCGAGCGCCTCCGTACCGAGGGGAGTTCCGAACGTGCGCTTGGACGGGGTGTCGAATACCGGCCCGATCACGACGACGTCTGCTCCATCCTCGATGGCGCGCACCGCTTCCGCGGCAGAGTGAGTGGAGACGCCGACGAGAAAACCGCGGGGCGCTGCGGTCCGCACCCGTCCGAGCGGCAGTCCGTCCGCGGGCAGGTGGACCCCCGAAGCCCGCGCTGCGAGTGCGATGTCCAGTCGCGCGTTGATAAAAAGGGGAACGTCGGGACCCAGATTCTCACGGGCCGACTCCGCCCGTCGCAGCGTGTCGAGGTCTCCCCCCGCCTTCTCACGGAGCTCGACCGCGAGCCCGGGCGCCCCCCGCAGCGACGCGAGAACCGCCTCGAACCGCCCGTCCCCGATCGCGGAGCAGTCCGTCACGTAAAGAGCTTTCACTCGGGCTGTCTCTCGGGCTCCGCCGGAGGCGGCGTCGAGAGCTCCCGGGAAAGGACCTTGAGGTCCGCTACGCCCACGACGAGATGGATGAGGCCGAGCCCCGAGACGAAGCCACGAAAGAAGCCCGATCCCGTGAGACCGGGCCCGGTGGGGGTGCTCCAGGGTCGGAGAAGCAGGTAGACGCCGACGGCGGTGCAGTAAAAGACGAACAGCGCGCTGCCGAGCACGGTCGAGGCGCGCAGGCTCATTGTCGGGATTGTAGCGACTACCGCCGGGGAGGGATCTGACCCCTTCGGGATCAGACCCCATAAAGAGACCGCCGACTCCATAAAAAAACCGCGCCCGAAGGCGCGGTGGAAGAGGAGGAAACCCCGGAAGAGACCGTTCAGCCCTTGTGACCTTTTCCGTGACCCTTGCCGCTCGGTGCGCTCGCGGGTGGCGGTGCGGAGTACTGGGGGGACCGGTCCACACGAGGGGCCGGAGCCGGCCGAGATTCCGGCCGGTACTCCTTGGGCGCCCTGTATTCGCGGGGCTCCGGCCGCGACTCGGGACGATACTCACGCGGTGCCTTGTACTCGGGCCGCGGCTCGGGCCGCGACTCGGGACGGTACTCGCGAGGCGCCTTGTACTCACGGGCCTCGGGGCCCCGCTCGAAGCGCGGCGACGCTTTGGATTCCCGCGGCGCCGGCGCGGAACGTTCGTACGTCCTCCAGTCGGCCGAGGGCCCCCGCTCCTTGGTTCGCGGGGCAACATCGCGGTACTCCTGACTCTTTCGGCCCGGGACCGCGCCCTCGATGACGCGCTTCGCGGGCGCTTCGGAGCGGGAACGCCACCCCTCGGAAGACTTCTCATTGAGGCTCTTCGGAGCGGGGGCGGGGCGCCCCTCGAAGGTGGGCTCCTGGCGGCCCCGGCTCTTCTCCTCGCGCATCACCGGCCCGCCCTCATCGCTCGCGAATGATTTTCCGGGCTTGGACCGCTGCATTTCGGGCGCCCGCGACGGGCCACCCTTGCCGGTCGGCGCCCGCTGGCGCCAGTCGTCGGCGGGAGCCGGAGCCGACCGCTCGATCCGCTTGCCCTCTCGAGGAGAGTCGGAACCTTCGGGACCGTTGCGGCTCTTGCCCTGGCGCTCGAACGAATCGACCTGAGGAGCGGCGCCCTTATCTGCTTTTCCGCGGCCACGCCAATCCGCCGGGTCTTCGGCTCGCGCCGATCCACCCCGCCCCGCCTTTTCGCGGGCGAGGTCCGGAGCGACGCCGTCGATGCCCTTCCGACCCCGCGCAAAGACCGACTCTCGCTCTACCGAGCCCTTGCTCCGTCCCGGGGAAGCCAGGAAATCCTTGACCGAGCGGCCGCGGTCGACGAATGCTCCGCGCGTCGCGAGGTCTTCCGCCCCCGGTCCGGCGAACTTACCGCGGCCGGCGACGACGGCTCTTTCCTTGAGGGCCCCGACCGTAGAAGCGGACAGGGCCTTGTGGCGTCCGAGCACGGGAGCGAGAAGCGAGGAGTCCGACCCCTTCGCCCGTTCGATCCGCGCAGGCGCGTCTCGGACGTAGCTCTGAAGCGCCTGCGGCAACGAGTCGCCGCGAGAGGAAACGACGATCGGTTTCCCCGAGATCGAGATGTGATCCCCGAGGGCCTGCACGAGGCGGCTCCCCGAAACCACCGAGATGGGGTCGTAGCCCGACCCGAAGGAGCCGGCGTTCACGAAGTTCCAGCCGCCGAAGTCGACGTCGCGGGTCTGGAAAGTTCCGGAGATCGCGAAGTACAGACTCGCGCTGCGGCTGTAGCCCGAGTTCCAGCCCCACGAGCGATAGTAGTCGTTCATCCACGGCGAGTAGTAGGAGTAGTAGCCGACCGGGCACCAGCCGACGTACCGCGGCGTGTAAGCGTAGTAGACCCACGCCGGCGAGTAGACGTACGCGGGGACCCACGACCAGTGGCTGAACCCGGCGTCGAAGTACCAGGTGCCGTAATGGTGGGGATACCAGCCCCAGGGATCCGCCGACCACCAGTTCAGGCCGATGGGGGTGTTGTACCAGCTCCCGCGTGAATAAGGGCTCCAGCCCACGGACACGCGCGGTGTCCAGACCTGTGTCGAATAGGTCGAGCTGTACTCCCAGTCGCCGTAGTCGTCGAGCGCGACGACTTCGCTCGCGTAGTCGTCGTCAACGTAGCGCACCGACGCGCTTCGAGTCGTGTCGGAATAGAGATCCTCGAGACGGTCGGCCGCCCAGAGGTCGAACCGGTCGCGCGAGAAAACCCCGCGCGCGATCTCGGGATCGTCGTCTCCATCGACGAGCAGGTACTGACCCGCCTCGACGGTGTAGCTGTCTTCACGGGTGCGCACTTCGGCGGACCCGGCCCGCACAACGACGACGGTTCCGCGCCGCGGGTCCGCGTTCACTCGAACGCGCGAGCCGGCCGCGAGATACACGGTGGCGGCCTCGGTGTCGATCCGCGGGATGGCGCCGGTCTCGGCTCCCATCGCCGCGAGGACGACCGAACCGTCCCGGAGGTCGATGGCAGAGAAGTCGTCATCCTCGCCCTGCTGGGCATAGAGCGACGAGAACCGAGCACGTGTACCCCCGCCCACGAAGAGCAGGTTGCCATCCGCCAGCCCGATCTCGGCCCGGCCGGCATCGCTGATCAGGATCTCATCCCCGGCGGAGATCGGCATGTTCCGGCGGGCGGTCACCCGGCCGTTCAAGCGCGAAACAACCGTCACGCCACCGACCGTGTCCCGGACATAGGAATAGCCGTTTCTCTCGACGTCGTCATCCCGGCCGTAGGATTCGGCTCGCGAAACAGAGTCATACTGGGGATGAGCGGTCGCGACCGTGAGCAGGGCCATGGCGACGCCGAGAAAGACTCGCTTGTCCGGTTTCATGGGCTTCCTCCGCGTGGTGAGAGAGCGATGCGCGTGCCACGCTGGCATGATTGTGTGTCTTCAGGAATCCGTGCCAGCTCAAGTACTTACAAAAACGGAATTCGTTGAGCTTGTCTCCGGGTGTCCCGACGCGCGGACACCCGTTCGCTTGGAAAGGACATTCCGGCGGCGTTTTCAGTGAGCGCGATCCCGTCTTTCGATCCCTTCGACGTGACCCCCATTCCTCCCCGGGCCGCCGTCAGCAGGAGTCGGGACGACCCCGGCATCCATTCTTGTCCGCCTGTTACGCTCTCCCGCCGTGCCGATCCGGAATCTCGTTCGCTGGGGAGATCCGCGCCTGCTCGCGGCGAACGAAGACGTTCCTCAAACCGATGGCGCCGGCCTCCCGGAGCTGGTCGCAGACCTGGTCGACACGTGCCACGCAGCCCCCGGGATCGGGCTTGCGGCGCCGCAGATCGGCGTCAACCGGCGGGTCGCCATCGTCGACCTCTCCGTCGGCGAGGATCCCTCGGCGATCATCGTGCTGGTGAACCCGATCGTCCTGTCGGCTTCCGGTGAACAGAAGGAGGAGGAGGGCTGTCTCTCCGTGCCGGACGTCGGGGAGCGCGTTGTGCGGGCGGCCCACGTCGTCGTGCGGGCCGCGGACCTCGCCCTTCACGTCCGGGAGCTGGAGGCGACCGGGCTCCTCGCGCGGGCGTTCTGCCATGAGATCGACCACCTGAACGGGCTCCTTTTCGTCGACCGGCTTCGCGGACTGAAGCGCGAACTGACCTGGAGAAAAATAGAGCGCCGGCGCGAGCGGGAGGCGTGGTGAAGCTTTACAACACGCTCGGACGACAACTGAGCGAATTCAGCCCCCTGGAGGCTGGCCATGTGCGCCTCTACACGTGCGGTCCGACCGTCTACAACGTCGTCCACATCGGGAATCTGAGAACCTTCGTCTTCGAGGACCTCCTTCGCCGTCGTTTCCTCGCTCGCGGTGACCGCGTCACCCAGGTCATGAACCTGACCGACGTCGACGACAAGACGATTCAGGGCGCGCTGGCAGCGGGGCTCGACCTCCGGGACTTCACCGCAAAGTACGAGGAGGCATTCTTTCGAGACATCGCCCGTCTGAACGTCGACCCGGCCGAGCACTATCCGAAGGCCACCGAGCACGTTCCCGAGATGGTCGCCCTCATTCGCCGGCTCGAGGAGCGCGGCCACACCTACGAGGCGGAGGGCTCGGTTTACTTCCGCATCGGGAGTTTCCCGGAATACGGCAAGCTTTCCGGAATCGACCTCGATCAGATCCGGCAGGGCGAGCGGGTGGTCGACGACGAGTATGAGAAGGAGGACGTCAAGGACTTCGCCCTCTGGAAAGCGGCCAAGCCGGGAGAGCCGTCGTGGCCGTCCCCGTGGGGAGAAGGGCGGCCGGGCTGGCATATCGAGTGTTCTGCCATGAGCATGAAGTACCTCGGCGAGCACTTCGACATCCACACCGGAGCGGTGGACAACGTCTTTCCGCACCACGAAAACGAGATGGCCCAGAGTGAAGCGGCCACGGGGAAGCCGTTCGTCGACCTGTGGCTGCACGCGGAGCACCTCGTCGTCGATGGCGAGAAGATGGCGAAGTCGAAGGGGAACTTTTACACGCTCGACGACGTTCTGGCGCGCCGCGACGAGCCCGTTGCCGTGAGGTATCTCTTCTTGTCTGTGCCCTACCGGACGAAGCTGAATTTCACGTGGGACGCGCTGGGAGGGGCCGCGGCTGCGCTCGAACGCCTTCGATCGGCAACCGTGCGGATGGACGAGGTCGCCGCTTCCGGTGCGGCAAAACCCGGGGCATTCCCGGCTGCGGACCGAGCCGCGCAGTTCCGCGCGGAGTTCGACGCGGGCCTGGACGACGATTTGAACACGTCCGCCGCCCTCGCCGCCGTGTTCAACTTTCTGCGCAGCATCAACGCGGTGATCGACGACGGGTCGCTCGACGCCGACGGCGCGCGTGTCGCTCGCGCTGCGCTTTCCGCCGCCGACCAGGTGCTCGGGGTTCTGCCGTCCGGGCCGGATGTCCTCTCGGCTGAGATAGAGGAAAAAATTGCGGCGCGTAACGCCGCGCGCGGCCGAAGAGACTTCGCCCTGTCCGACCGTATTCGCGACGAGCTCGCGGGGAGAGGGATCGTCCTCGAGGACACTCCCGGCGGAACGCGCTGGAAGCGGTCGCCGGCCGTTTGATATCGTAGGCCGGATGATCGATCGGACGCTCTGGCGCTGGCGGGAGAAGAACCGGTAGGGCGAATCGCGCCCTGCCGCCATTCATTCGGGCGGGGCAAGACTCGAGCGGCGACCGACCCCCGGCCCGAAAAGACCGGGGGTTTCGTTTTGAGGGAGACACGTCTTTCGCTTCCGGCGCACGTCGCGTCGCTGGCGCCAAAAGATCTCGCGGACGCGAAGCGGCTCGTCGCCGCCGTGCCGTCGCGCGCCGGGGCGATCGAATACCGGCTCGACGGCGCGGTGAAGATTCCGCCGGCGGGGCTCACCGAGCTCGATCCCCGGCCGGCGATCCTCACCTGGCGCACGGTGCGCGAAGGGGGAAACTTCGAGGGCTCCCGGGAGGAGTACCGGCGTCTCGTTCTCGAAGCGCACGCCGCCGGCGCGATCGTGGACGTCGAGCACGCGAGCGACGTGGCTTCCGATCCGGGTCTCGGAGACCGATCCCGGGTCGTCCTCTCTGCGCACTTTCCGTTCGGACTTCCATCGGATTGGCGGGCGCGGCTCGCGGCTATGCGCGAGGTGGGCGCGCTCGCCACCAAGGTCGTCGCGGGAACCGCGCACCTTCGCGGGAGCCTCGAGATCGCGGACTTCCAGCGTCGCGAGAACGACGGCGCGACCGCCGTTTTTCCGATGGGCCCGGCGAGCGCTCCGGGGCGGGTGCTCGCCGCGCACTTCGGGTCCGCCCTCGTTTACGGGTCGGCCGGCCCGCCGACGGCCCCCGGGCAGCCGGGTCTCACGGAGCTCCTGGACGTCTACGGCACGGGCCGCGCGGCCGCACCGGAGGCGCTCTTCGGAGTCATTGCGCTCGATCCCTCCGACTCGCTGTCGCCGCTCGTCCACAACGCGTTCTTTCGCTCCCGGAACCTCCCTTTTCTTTACCTCCCCCTGCCCGTAGCCGACTTCGATCGCGAGCGGCCGCACGAGATCGAGTTCGATGCACCGTTTCGCGGTTTTTCCGTAACGCTTCCCTGGAAGACCCGCGCCCTCGCGGTTGGTTCCGCCGGTGAGGACGCCCGCGCGACCGGTGCGGCAAACACTCTCGTGCGGGAGGGCCGGTCCTGGAGCGCGCAGAACACGGACGTCGACGGAATCTTCGATCCGCTCGCAGACCACGACACCGGCGAGGGCCGAACCGCCGTCGTGCTGGGAACGGGGGGCACCGCGCGTGCCGCGATCGTCGCCGCGCGGCGGCTCGGATACGAGGTGGCGGTAGCCGGCCGCCGCGGCGAGCAGGCGGACGCGCTCGCCGAACTTTTCGACGTGGACTCCTTCTCGTGGGAAGACGTCGCGGAAAGCGAAGCCGACCTCTACGTCAACACGACGCCCGTCGGCGCCCGCACGGCGGACCCTTCGGCTTTACCCTCCCGCGTCCTCGAGTTGCGTCCCCTCGTTTTCGACTGCGTTTATCGCAGAGACGGCGTCGAGACGGCGACGGTCCGCGCCGCGCGCGCGGCGGGTTGCCGCACCGTCGGGGGGCTGGAAATGTTCGCGGTCCAGGCTGCGGCCCAGGCACGGCTCTTCGGCGTCGAGGGCGCAACCCGGGAGGAAGCGGCCGCCCTGCTCGAGCAGCTCTCAAACGAGACGGGACGCGACGATGGATAGCCGAAGGCGTCCGGTCGCACGAGAGATCCCGCAGGACGGGCGCGAGCCCGTCGAGATCTTTCGGCGCTTGCGCCGTTCCGGCGCTGAGTGCTTCCTGCTCGAGAGCGGCGAAGGGGATGAAGCGATCGCACGCTACACGTTCCTCGGGGTCGCCCCGACCTCGCGGCTGACGATCCGGGGAGCCGACGTCGAGATCGAGACGGACGGCCAGGGGCGTCGGCCGGCTGCGACGGCCCTCGATGCGCTCGAACGCCTCGTCGTATTGGAGGGATTCGAATCCGACCCGGAGCTTCCGCCGTTCTGCGGAGGCGCGGTGGGGTATCTCTCCTACGATGCCGCCCGACTGTTCGAGGCGGTGCCCGACCGCCACCCGCGAACGGGTGACCTGCCCGACGGCCTCTTTCTCGTCTTCGAGGCCGTCGCGGCGTTCGACCACGCCCGCCGTCGTCTCCTGCTCCTGACTGCCGCCGATGGAGCCGCGGAAGCGCGGTTCGACCGCCTGCAGGCCGCGCTCGACGGGCCGGAGGGCGGCGATCTCGCGCCGGTTCCCACGCCACGAGAATCGCCCCGTCCCGCTTTCACTCCCGCTATGCCACGCGAAGGCTTTCTCCGGGCCGTCGCGGAGGCCAAGGAAGCGATTCTGGCGGGCGAGATTTATCAGGTCGTGCTCTCTCAGCGCTGGACCGCGCCGCTCGATTGCGATCCCTTCGACGTCTACTGTGCGCTACGAACCTTGAACCCGTCCCCCTACCTGTTCTATCTCGAGACTCGCGAGGGTGCGATCTTCGGCGCATCGCCGGAGATGCTCGTACGCTACCGTTGCGGAGTTGCCGAGACGCGACCGATCGCGGGCACGATCCGGCGAGGCGCGAACGGGGACGAGGACGAAGCGCTCGCCGCGCTTCTCCTTGCCGACCCGAAGGAACGCGCGGAGCACGTCATGCTCGTCGACCTCGCTCGGAACGACCTCGGGCGTGTCTGCGAGATCGGGAGCGTCCAGGTGACGCGATCCGCGGAAGTCGAGCGGTACTCGCACGTTCAGCACCTCGTCTCCGAAGTTCGCGGAACCCTCGCCGCCGGGAGGCGCTCGCTCGACCTGCTCGCGTCCTGTTTTCCGGCCGGCACGCTCGCCGGCGCGCCGAAGATCCGCGCGATGGAGCTCATCGACCAGCTCGAGTGCTGCCGGCGCGGAATCTACGGGGGGGCGGTCGGATACCTCGACCGGTCCGGCAATCTCGACATGGCGATCGCGATCCGGACGGCGGTGATCGAAAAGGGGGTCTGTCGGATACAGGCGGGGGCCGGCGTCGTCGCCGACTCGGTACCCGAGAACGAGTACCGCGAAGTCGAGTCGAAAGCCCGTGCGCTTTTCGAGGCCGTGGAGATCGGCTGCCGGGCGCAGGGCGAGTTTCCGATCGACCCATGATCTTCCTCGTCGACAACTACGACTCCTTCACCTGGAACCTCGTGCAGGCGGTGGGGGGGCTCGGCTTTGGCGTGGAGATCGCTCGCAACGACCGCTTCGATCCGGAGGAGGTCGCGTCCCGCCGCCCGGAAGCCGTCATCGTTTCGCCCGGTCCGGGCCGTCCGGAAAACGCCGGCCGCTCGCTCGACATGATCGCCGCGGCGGAGCTCGCCGGGATTCCGGTGCTCGGGGTCTGCCTCGGCCACCAGGCGATCGCCGCCCTCCACGGCGGGCGCATCGAACGCGCGCCGGCGCCGCGGCACGGAAAGAGCTCTGCGATCCTCCACGACGGCGGGGAGCTCTTCGAGGGGTTGCCGAGTCCGTTCGAGGCGGGGCGGTACCATTCGCTCGTCGTGAGCGAGCCAACTCTGCCGCCTGTTCTCCGGGTCACCGCGCGCAGCGCCGACGGCCTCGTAATGGCGCTGGCTCACCGGTCGAAGCCGGTTTTCGGAGTGCAGTTCCACCCGGAGTCCATCCTTACGCCGTTGGGGCCGCGGCTTCTCGCCAACTTCCTGGGGTCCTGCCGACGGCCGAAATTCCGAGACGAGGTCGTCCCGTGACGCCACAGATCGCCGATGCTTTGAAGATCATCGCCGCGCGACGGCCGCTGTCGCGCGAGCTCGCCGAGTCCGTGTTTCTCGACTTGATGGACGGCAAGGCGACGGAGGCGCAGAAGGGCGCCATCCTGATCGGAATGGCGACGCGCGGGGAGACCTCCGACGAAGTCGCGGGAGCCGTGGCGGCGCTTCGGGCCCGAATGCGCCGGGTTCAGACTCGCCGCGCGCCGCTTCTCGACACGTGCGGGCCGGGTGGGATCGGTCGCGACCTGTTCAACCTCTCGACCGCGACTGCCATTGTCGCCGCCGGAGCAGGCGCGCACGTGGCGAAGCATGGAAACCGCTCGATCTCCTCTCGGGTCGGCTCGGCCGACGTCCTGGCCGCTGCCGGTGTGGCGATCGACCTCGACCCGGACCGCGCCGGGCGCGTGCTCGACGAGATCGGACTCGTTTTTCTTTTCGCTCCCGCCTTTCATCCGGCGATGAAAGAGCTTGGAACAGTGAGGCGGGAGCTCGGCGTTCGCACGATTTTCAATTCGCTCGGACCGCTTGCGAATCCCGCCGGAGCAACCCGCCAGATGATCGGTGTCGGCCGACCCGAGCTCGTGCCCCTACTGGCAGAAGCCCTCGCGACGCTCGGGTCGGAGCGCGCCGTCGTCTTCCACTCGAATGACGGGCTCGACGAGCTCATACCGGGGGTGCCCGCCACGGGAATCGAGGTCCGGGACGGTTGGACGAGACCCTGGAAGTACGATCCCGCGGAGGTCCGCCAATCGGCGGTCGATCGGGGCGAGCTCGCGGGGGGTGACGCCGCTTCGAATGCCGCCATGTTGATGTCGCTGCTCGAAGGGGAAAAGGGGGCCAGGCGGGAGACGGTGCTTCTAAATGCCGCGCTCGGGCTCGTCGTCGCGGATCTCGCCGATAGTCTAGACGAGGGCTACCAGAGGGCGTGCGCCGCCGTCGACGACGGCCGGGCACTCGAGTCCTTCGAGCGGCTGCGGGTTGCGGGAGCCGCGCGTTGAGCGGCGTGCTCGACCGGATCCTCGCCGACAAGCGCCTGCGCCTTGCTCGCGGCGAGTACTCCGCGATGGGAACGGCCGCGCGGACGAGCGACGGAGCCCGATTCGTCGCCTCCCTCTCCGAGCCGGGCGCGAGAATCGTCGCGGAATTCAAGGCGAGATCACCGTCGTCGGGGGAGATCGTTCCGGGTGCGGACGGAAAGCTCGAGACGTTCGCCCTCGCGTTCCGGCGCGGGCACGCGGCGGCGATCTCCATCGTCGTGGAGCAGGACCACTTCGCCGGAAGGCCGGACTGGGTTACGCGGGCAAAGAGGATTTCCGGTCTGCCGGTTCTCATGAAGGACTTCGTCGTCTCGGAACGTCAGCTCGACTTCGCGCTGTCGCTCGGAGCCGACGCGGTCCTTCTGATCGTCCGAGCGCTCGACGAGGGGACACTCGGAGCGCTTCGCCGCGCTGCGGCGGACCGCGGCCTGGCCGTCGTCGTGGAAGCGCACGGCCGCGAAGAGATCCCGCGCGCCTCGGCGGTCGCCCCCGACGTCCTCGGCGTCAACTCCCGCGACCTCGCGACCTTCGAAACCGACGTCGAGTCGCTCGAGCGACTCGCCAGCGAGATTTCGCCCGGCCCGATTCCCATGGCGGAGAGCGGCATTGCTTCTCGCGACGTCGTCGCACGCCTGTCCGCAGCCGGATGGAAGGCGTTTCTCGTCGGGGAGAGCCTGCTCCGGGCCGAGGATCCCGAGGGGACGCTGCGGGAGCTCGCCGGTTGACGGCCGTGAAGATCTGCGGGCTGACGCGCGAGGAGGACGTTCAGGCCGCGTGCGCGCTCGGCGCGGCGTACGTCGGTTTCAACTTCTCGATAATCTCTCCTCGCCGCGTTCGACCGGCGCGGGCGCGGCGCCTCGCGGCGGCGACGAGGGGAGCCGTGCGCGTCGGCGTCTTCGTGGACGAGAGTTACCGTCAGATCGAAGAGGCTGTGGTCGAAGCGTCCCTCGATCTCGTTCAGATTCACCGGCGTCTCACGGCGGAAGACCTCCGTCAGGTGGGAGTGCCCATCCTCGCTGTCGCCCACGCCGGCCGCGACGACGAGATCCCGCCGTCCGACCTTCTCGAACGCTGCGCGGGCCTCCTGTTCGATTCCTCGTCTCCGGGCGGAACGGGCGGAACGGGTGTTCCGTTCAACTGGACACTTGTCGCGGACCGGGCCTGGCCGATTCCTCTCTTCGTCGCGGGAGGCCTGCACCCCGGGAACGTGGGAGACTCGATCGCGAGGACGCGGGCAGCCGCCGTCGACGTCGCTTCCGGCGTCGAGGCCTCGCCCGGGGTGAAGGACCGGGCGAAGATGGAGAGCTTCTTCGCGGCGGTTCGAGAGGCCGATGCGCGGGCGCGATAGGAGCCTGTCGGAGGAAGGCCCGGCGCGAGGCCGGCGCGCGAGCGCTCCGCTCAGAGCGAGAGAATCGCGGGCGCGTGGCAGAGCGTTACCGGGCCAGGCCGCCGACGCTCCCGGCTATTTCGGTCCGTTCGGCGGGAGGTTCGCGCCCGAGACCCTCATGGCGCCGCTCGAGGAGCTCGAGCGGGCGTTCGACCGTTATCGGAAGGAGCCGCGTTTCCGGCGCGAGCTCAACGAACTGCTGCGGACCTATGGCGGCCGCCCGACGCCGATCACGGAAACGCCGCGCCTGTCCGCCGGGGCGGGAGGCGCTCGAATCGTCCTCAAGAGAGAAGACCTGCTCCACACCGGGGCGCACAAGCTCAACAACTGTCTCGGCCAGGTGCTCCTCGCGGCGAAGATGAGAAAGACTCGCGTCGTAGCGGAGACGGGAGCGGGCCAGCATGGCGTCGCGACGGCGGCGGCGGCGGCGCGACTCGGGTTTCCCTGCGTCGTCTACATGGGTGCCATTGACATGGCACGCCAGTCGCCGAACGTACAGCGGATGCGCCTGCTCGGCGCCGAGGTCATCCCGGTGGACTCGGGCTCCCGCACGTTGAAAGACGCGATCAATGAGGCGATGCGCGACTGGATTGAGAACGTCCGGACGACCTACTACGTACTCGGGTCGGCCCTGGGACCCCACCCTTATCCGACCATGGTGCGACACTTTCAGTCCGTCATCGGACGGGAAGCCCGCGCCCAGTTCCGCCGGATGGCCGGGCGGGACCCCCAGGCGGCCGTCGCCTGTGTCGGCGGGGGATCCAATGCCATTGGCTTGTTCGCGGCGTATCTCGATTCTGACGTGCGGCTGTTCGGCGTCGAGGCGGGAGGCCGGGGACGTCGCGCCGGCGATCACGCCGCACGCTTCGGGGGCGGGTCAATCGGTGTTCTCCACGGTACCCGGACGATGCTCCTGCAGGACGCGGATGGACAGGTCCTCCCGACGCACTCGGTCTCGGCGGGGCTCGACTATCCGGCAGTGGGCCCCGAGCACGCGTACCTTCGATCCACCGGGCGCGTGGAGTACCGCCGCGTTTCGGACCGCCAGGCCCTGGACGCTTTTCGACTCCTCGCCCGAACCGAGGGAATTCTGCCAGCGCTCGAGAGTGCCCATGCGATCGCGTTCGCCGTTCGTCTCGCGCGAACAATGCCGAAGGCATCGTGGATCCTCGTGAATCTCTCCGGGCGGGGCGACAAGGATCTCGAGATCGTCGAGACGTCCGCCGGGTGAGCGCGAGCCGGATCGCGACCGCCTTTGCGCGCGCGGGCGCCGAAGGAAGGTCGGCGTTCATCCCGTATCTGACGGCCGGCGATCCAGCGGCCGGCGGAACCGTCGCGCTCGCACGCGTGCTCGAGCGAAACGGCGCCGATGTACTCGAGCTCGGTGTTCCCTTCTCCGATCCGATCGCGGATGGTCCCGTGCTCCAGAGAGCAGCCGTGCGCTCGCTCGAGGCCGGGACGACTCTCCTTTCTGTCTGGCGCGTTGCGCGCGACATCCGGCGGGAAAGCGCCGTCGCGCTGGTCCTGTTCTCTTACCTGAACCCGCTTCTACGGCGAGGTCTCGGACGCGTTGGGACCGAAGCCCGGGCGGCCGGATTCGATGCCATCCTCATTACCGACCTTCCGCCCGAGGAGGCCGGGGCCATCCATCCCGTGCTGCGCTCGGCGGGTCTCGATACCGTTTTTCTCGTCTCTCCTACCTCTTCGGCCGACCGGATGGCGCGCGCCGCCCGACTTTCGAGCGGTTTCCTCTACGTCGTTTCCCGCACCGGGACGACGGGGGCGCGCGACGCGCTTGCGGGGACTCTCCCGGCCACCGTCGCTCGAGCGCGCCGGGCGGGGCTCCGCGGAGGGAACCCGGGCGGCCCGCTCCCCATCGCGGTCGGATTCGGCATCTCGACCCCTGCAGCCGCCCTCGCGGCGGCAAGGCTGGCGGACGGTGTCGTCGTGGGATCGGCCCTCGTCGCCGCCGCGGAGAGCGGTGGCTCGATCGCGTTCGACCGGTTGTCGCGGCAGCTCTCGCGGGCGTGCCGTCCTGTCACTCCACGCCGGGAGAGCCGAGCCCGCTAGCCAAAGCGGACGCCCCGGGCGCAATCGGGCCGAGGCGAGTCCCGAAAGGGTCGCCGCCTCGGAAGGCCAGGCTCGGGAGGCGTCGAAGGGCCCTCCGGCTAAGGCAACTATCGGCCACTGCCGGCCGTCGGCGGAGGCCCCGCCGACCATTCGCGCGGCGACCGAAAGAGTCCTTGCACGCCGTCGGAAGGGGGGCTAGCATCGGGGGGAAAGACAGCTGGCAACAAACAATTCAGCTTCAATTTCGACGGATGGAAAAAACTCGACCGTCGGGCCCGAGCTTCGGAGACGAACTCCGCCGTGAGCGGCTCGTCCGCGAAGCCACGCTCGAAGAGATCTCCGCGGCGACGAAGATTTCTGTGCGGCTCCTCTCCGCTCTCGAGCAGAGTGACCTCACCAAGCTTCCTGCGCCCGTCTTCACTCGCGGCTTCATCCGGGCGTACTGCCTGCATCTCGGTCTCGATCCAGTCGACAAGATCAATACTTATCTTGCCGAGATTCAGCCTGGCGCGGCGACGGTCTCGTTCGGCAAGCCGACGGGCAACTCGCGCTTTCTGCGGGGCCGTCGCTCAACCGCGGGCACGATTCTCGGGGGGGTGACAGGGGTTCTTCTCCTCCTCGGTCTCATAGCGAGCCCGGATCACCGACGTCCGGACGGCGCGCGCCCGACCGGCCTCGCACGGGTCGAGCCGGTTTCCTTCAAGAACGTATCGCCCTCGAACGAGCCGACTCCTCTGATTCGCGAAGACGCTCCCGAAGTCCTGTCTGTCGATGGAGGCATCGCGCTCGTGCTCGATTTTGATGAGCCGTCATGGATCGAGATTTCGGCCGACGGCGAAAAAATCTTCGGAGGGCTGGTGACGGCGGGTGAGAGCCGGCATTTCGAGGCGCAGAAGGGATTTCACGTGACGCTCGGAAACGCCGGCGGCGTCCGCGTATCGGTGGACGGGCGTTCCGTCGAGCGGCTCGGGCGTCCCGGAGAGGTCGTCCGGAACGTCGTCCTGCCCGATTCGCCTTCGCGAGGGTAACCTTCCGCCCTTCGCGACAGTAATATCTCCGCTCGATTGAGCACCGCCCCCCCGCCTTCCGATGATCTCGTCCTCCTGCTGCGCGGCGGCTCCGCTCCTCGCGAGATCCGTGCCTTCGCGGCTCGCGGCCTGCTCCCTCTCGAGCCGGATGACGCGCTCCGCGCGCTCCTTGCGGTTCTCCGCGACCCGGATCCCGAAAACGCGGCGACTGCCAGGCAGACGCTTCGCGCGGAGTCGCCCGACCGGCTCGCCACTTTCGTCAGAAGCGCGACGCCTCTGCCGGCCGAGCTCGACGCGCTCTCTCGGGAGAGCGACGATCCGTTCGTCCAGGAAGAGATCGTTCGGTCGCGAAAGGTGGAAGATTCGACGCTTCTCCACCTGGCTCAGACGGCAACGGGTCGGCCGCAAGAAGCGCTGATCGCCAACCAGTCGCGTCTCATCGCTCAGCCGGCCCTCGTCGCGGCGCTTCGGGCGAATCCCGCCCTGACGGCGGAGGGACGCAGGCTCCTCGCGGAGTTTACGGAAGAGTTTCTCGACAAGGGCGCGAGGAAGCTCGCTGCGGACGCCCGCCGCGGCGGCGAAGAGCTCGTGGACTCGGAGGAAGCGGCAGAAGACCTCGACAACGACGGATACGTCGACGACGGGGATATCGAACCCTCGGCCGGGTCCGTAGAGCCGAAGAGCGCGGAGAGCGCCTCGGAGAACGACTCGCTGTTCGTCGGCGCGCTCTACCGTCGGATCGCGCTCATGACCGTCCACGAAAAGATCGACCTTGCCTACAAGGGCAACCGCGAGGAACGCCGCATTTTGATCAGCGACAGCAACAAGTTGATCGGGCTCGCCGTGCTCAAATCACGTGGACTGACGGACTCCGACGTCGAAGGGTTTGCGACGATGAGAAACCTCGACGAGGAGATCTATCGACGCATTACGAAAAACCGGGAGTGGATGCGCCGGCCGGCAGTCGGACTCGCTCTCGTGCGCAACCCGAGAGTGCCCCTCGATGTCACGCTCCCCCTCGTAAAGCGCCTTTCCATGCGCGAATTGCGGGACGTGCGCCGGGATCGCAACCTGGCCCCGGTGATACGCACCGCCGCCAGCAGGATCCTGATCGAAAAGCGGCGCTGATTCCGGCGCGCGGCGTGGAAGCGGGCCGGATCCTCCAGAAACGTGACCGAGGGCACAACGCCATCGCTTGCTCCGGTGGAGCGTTATCCCTTATGTTAGTAGGGAGGACCCTCGATCTCCCATCGGATCGGAAGACATGTTCCAGATCGACGATTACTACACGCTGCTTGGAGTTGGCCGCGAGGCCAGCGAGAGCGATATTCGCGAGCGGTTTCGATCGCTCGCGCGCGAAGCCCACCCGGATCTCGCACCGAGCGAGCTCAAGGCGGACGCCGAAGTGCGCTTTCAGCAACTCACCGAGGCGCTGAACGTGCTGTGCAACGCGGATCGCCGACAGGCGTACGACCGCGAGCGGTCGTTCGCCTCGTCCCACGGGGGGGCTGCGGCCGACGCCGTGGTCCAGGACTACATGGAACAGGGGAACAACGCCTACCGCTCCGGTGCGTTCGCGGAGGCGGCCGGCAACTACGCGCTGGCTGCCACCCGGGACCCCAAGGACGCGCGAGCGCAGCACCACCTCGGGCTCGCGTCAGCTCGGGCGGGAGATCTCAGAGCGGCGGTTAAGGCGCTCGAGGCGGCCGTCGCTCTCGACCCTCACAACGTGGTGCTCTTGAAGGACGCGGGCAGGATCTACCGACAGGCCGGCCTCCTCGCGAAAGCCGAGAAGTCCTTTCACGATGCGGTGAGCTGGGACCCGGCGCAGTCCGACGCGCGACGGGCGCTCGAGGAAGTGCGCGCCGAGCGCGCGGTGAAAGCGTGACAGTGCGGATCGAATCGATGGAATTCGGAGTGCGCCGCCGCGGACGTGAGTTCGCGGGGCGTTCCTGATCGCGATGGCAAGCGGCGCGATGACTCCGGTCGAAGCCTTCGGTCTCACCGACGTTGGTCGAAAGCGGAAGCACAACGAGGACGCGTACGCGCTCGACATCTCGGAAGGCCTCTTCATCGTAGCCGACGGCATGGGAGGGCATGCCGCGGGAGAGGTCGCCGCGAAAATCACCGTCGAGACGATCGGTGAATTCATAGCCGCCACGCGGCAAAAAGAGGAAGCGACCTGGCCGTTCCGGTACGACCACAAGCTTCAGTTCAACAGCAACCGGCTCGCGATCGCCATCGAAAAGGCGAACGAGCGCGTCATGGCGGCTGTCGCGGCGCAACCCTGGCTCAAGGGAATGGGCACAACCGTCGTCGCCGGCCTGATCAACGAGAAAACGCTGTCGCTCGCGCATGTGGGCGACAGCCGCGCGTATATGTTCCGCGACGGAGCCCTTTCCCGACTGACCGACGACCATTCCTGGGTCCACGAGCAGGTCGCCGCGGGAATCCTCACGGAGGAAGAGGCCAAGACGCACCCGCTGAAAAACGTCGTGACTCGCGCGCTCGGCGGGGGGCCGTCAGTTTCGCCCGATCTGAAGGAGCTCACGTTCGAGCCGGGAGACGAGTTCATCTTCTGTTCCGATGGCCTGACGACGATGCTTTCCGATGAGGAGATCCACGAGCTGGCTGGCGAGGCGGAGGAGCCGCAAGACCTCTGCCGGAAGCTCGTGGACACTGCCAACGAGCGGGGGGGCGTTGACAACATTACCGTCGTCGTCGTCAAGCTGCCGGAGCCGGGTCGGCCCTCCACCGGCAGCGAAGGCGTGGTTGCCTGAGCGCCTCCGGACCGACGGTCGGATCCAGGCTTCCTGCCTCAACGACTTCGTAAGCCCACCCGTAAAACCATTGACGGGCTGTAGTCCGGCGACTATTCTAAAAACCTATGCGTTTGAATAACCGGGACGGGAACGCCCGCAAGTCATTTCTTATCAGTGCCTTGTTCCTGACGAGCGCGCTCACGGCCGTCGCACAGCCGGCAATCGACCCCTCCCCCGAAGCCTGGATTCACAGCCCTCACCGCAATTTCGGGCCCGCTCAGACGATCCTGCCCGGCCGGGCGATCCTGTTCGACGAGGTGGACGACCCCGCGCTCCCGGGTCTCCTCGCAGTGGAGATGAGACGCCTCTTTCACGAGCTCTACACGCGCCAGGGCTGGAGAAATCCCTTCGCGGACAGCCAGCCCCTGCGCATCTTTGTCGCACGAAAGGGGGCGGAAGGCGTTCGCCGACTGGCGACGCGTTCGGTGGAGGACGGGCGCCTGGTCGCGCCCGCGGTGCTCCTCGACGGAAGCGGGTGGACCCCTCAACAGATCGTTCGAGAGGTTTCGCGACAGGTTGCGATCGCGACGCTCGAAGGATACGGCGTCAACGATGGGACGTTTCTGACCGAGGCAACGGCTTCTTTCCTCGCGGGCGGGGATGCTCCGGACCACCTGGAGGCCGCGCTCGTAGCGGCAGCGGCTCCGGAGCTGTCGATTGAAGCTCAGCCGAGCACGCTCGGACGCCTCTTCGTCGAGGAACTCGCCCGCGCAGCCGGGCCCGGCTTTCTCGTGCAGGCATGGGAGCGGGCGGCCGAGTCGGATGAGTCCATTCTCCCGGTTCTTCTGAGAAGCTATGAGGAGAGGACCGGGGAGGGGGAGCCGCTTTCGCTCGTGCGGTTCGCGGCGCGTCTCTATTCGACTCTGGAACCGGAAGCGACGCCATCCCGTGTGGGACTCCTCGACCTCCAGGCCGGCGCACTCGACGCCGCCTCTCCCGACCGTCTTACTCTCCGACACCGAACATACTTGCCCGGTGACGGGGCCTCGGCGCTTCGCGTCTCTTGGCCCGAAGACGCAGCGGCCGGGGCGGTTATCGTCCGCTACCGCGACTCGGCTCTTCCTCCGGACGTGCTTCGCCTGTCCGCCGGTGACGTGCGGACAGTCCCCCTGGGAGGAGTGGCGCGGCTCGATTGGATCGTGGCGGGAGGGCTCCCCGGCGCTACGCTGCGGGCGCCCGCCGGATTTGAGACCGCCGTAGCTTTTCCGTACGCCGGGTTGAGCGCGCACGCAATCGGAGGGGCGGACGGTCCCCGCATCTCCTGGAATACCGTCTCTCACGAGGGGCTCGCGGGGTGGGCGATCTTCCGCGAGGAGGTTCTTCACGATGGACGGATCGCGCGGACGGGGCCGGAGATCCTCCCGTCCTCGAATCGCGCGCCCGAGCCGTTTGCGTACGCCTATCTCGATCCTGCTGCGCACCCGGGAACCTATTACCGCTACACGGTCTGGGCCGT
>CAJDUI010000005.1_pt1 | contig 21179 bp, 13 predicted proteins | sample 7390031 | NCBI WGS metagenome assembly CAJDUI01 (sample SAMEA7055675, study PRJEB34461) | soil metagenome | biome: terrestrial ecosystem; feature: Peninsula; material: soil | place: Antarctica | collected 2016 | reverse complement strand
GTACTCGGTCTCGCCCTCGCGTCCCACGTCGTGCAGCGCGCAGATGTGCGGGTGCGAGAGCTGCGAGATCGTCCTCGCCTCGCGCTCGAAGCGCTGGCGCACTTCGGGCGAAGCCGAGAGGTGCGAGGAAAGCACCTTGACCGCGACCGTCCGATCGAGCCGCGTGTCCTTCGCCTTGTAGACCTCTCCCATCCCGCCCGCGCCGAGCGGCGACAGGATCTCGTAGGGACCGAGACGGGTACCGGCGGAGAGCGTCACTTCTTTGAAAGTCCCGCCGTCCAGTCGAGCATGACGGTCATGGGCGGCGCGCTCTTTCCCAAGGGAGCCAGTATCAGGAACCGCTGCCCCGAGGGGTCGACCGCGAAGACGTGAGCGACGCTTTTCGTGTCGAAGAGAGCGACCGGAGTGCCCGCCTCAAAGGACGCGCCTGCGGAGACCGGGACGGCCATCAGCGTGCGGTCCGAGCGATAGAAGAGCTCCTTGCCGTCCACTCGCCAGCGCGGGTCAGACCCTCCCGACGTCGAGACCTGCCATTTGCCTCCGCCGACTGGAAATGTCTGCACGTAGATCTCCCGGCGTCCGGATTCATCGGAGGCGTAGGCGATGAGTTTCCCGTCGGGCGAAAACCGCGGGCCGGTTTCCTCGAACGGAGTCTGCAGGACGGGAAAGGCCTTGCGGTCGCCGAAGAGAGGCATCGCCCAGATGTCCGACTTCGACACGGCGGCCGCGCCGCGTGACCCGATCAGGCCAAGCTGCTCGAGGGTCACCTGAAAGGCGAGGAACCTGCCGTCGGCGGAGGAGACGAGATGGTGCTTGCGGGTGTCTCCTCCAAGAATCAGCGTCTCTTCTCCCAGCCCGTTTGCGTTCTTCTCGTAGAGGTTGGGCGGCCCGTCCCGATCGGAGACGAAGGTGACCCGGCTGCCGTCCGGCGACCAGGCGGGCATCCAGTCCGTGGACGGATGAAAGGTCAGGCGCGTCGCAGTGCCGCGCGAAAGATCCATGACCCACACGTCGCGCCCGGCTGCCTCCGTCCGGTCGATGACGAGGCGTTTCCCGTCGGGCGACAGCTCGGGATGGTCATAGGATCCGGTCGGACCCAGGGTCGAGAGCACCGTTCCCCGGCGGTCGTACCACGTCGGCTGCGTTTGCCCTTCGCCGCCGGCGTTGAAAGCGAGGACGCCGCTCTCGGAGGCGGCGAAGTAAGCGTTGCTCGAGATCTCGTTGAAGCCGACGCCCTCCGCTAACGTTGTGGCTTCGCCGGAGAGCTCGGATTTTTTCGCATCGAATGTCTGTGCCAGGAGGGTTCCCTGACCGAGGAACAGGAGCATGCCGCTCGCGTATTCGGCTGACAATCGGCTGTCCAGGACGCGCTTCGTTTCTCCGGAATCGAGCGAGCCGATGGAGACGCCGGACTCCTCCGGGCGGCCTTGGGCGTAGAAGAGAAAGCGCCGGCCGTCGGGAAGGAACCTCGGCCATTTGAAGAAGTTCGTCCGTCCCTTGTCCGGTTTCACGACGACCGACCGCTCGCCCCCCGATGCGGAGACCTTGTAGAGACCCGAGCCGGCGTCGGCCGAAAAGAGAATGACCCCGTCGCGATTCCAGGTCCCACCGAGCGGCTGCGAGGCGTCACAGAGAGTGCGCGTTGTCCCGCCGGAGACCTCGATCCGTTTGAGCTTGCCATCCGCAAAGAAGCCGACGGATCGGTTGTCGGGAGACCAGAATGGGCCGAGCGTCGTCCCTTCCGTCCCGGGCAGCTCGCGGCCGACCGCCGCATCGAGCGGTCGAAGCCAGAGGCGGTCCGGACCCCCGACGTCCACGACGGAGACGAGGAAACGCCCGTCCGGGGAAACCGCCGGTCGTCCGACGAACGCGCCTCCGAGCGGGGCCGCAATCTCGAACCGCGCGGGGAGCGGCTGCCGGCTCGCGCGTCCGAATTCGGTCCGCCGCAGAAGAAGCACCGCCGCAAGGGCCGCGAGAGAGATCAGCGCCACCGCCATCCAGACCCGTTCTCGACCCGCTCTCCGCGGGATGATCGCTGCGGGCGCCGCCTCCCCGGCGGAGCTCCCCTCGCCGATCCAGCGGAGCTCGCGCGCCAGGTCGCCCGCGCTCTGCCAGCGGTCCTCGGGATCCTTCGCGAGGCAGGTCTTGACCACCCGATCGAGCGCCGGAGGCGTCGCCGGCGCGACGGAGGAAATCACGGCCGGCTGTGTATGGAGGATCGCTCCGATGAGAGACGCCTGGCTCGCGCCCGAGAACGCTTTCAGGCCCGTCGCCATCTCGTAGAGCACGCAGCCGAACGCGAAGACGTCCGTCCGCGCGTCGGCTTCCCTACCCTCCAGCTGCTCGGGCGCCATGTACTGGAAAGTCCCCAGGATCGTCCCCTCCTGCGTCAGACCCTGCTGCGTCGGAAGCGCCGTAAGGCTCGACTGCTGCGACGCCGGCGCCGCCATCACCTTTGCCAGGCCGAAGTCGAGCAGCTTCACTCCCGACTTCGTGAGCATCACGTTCCCGGGCTTCAGGTCCCGGTGCACGATCCCCTGCCGGTGCGCCTTGTCGAGCGCGTCCGCGATCTGAATCCCGTAACGAAGCGTCTGCTCGAGAGGAAGCGGGCCCTTCGCGAGACGGTCGGCCAGAGTTTCGCCCTCGAGGTACTCCATGACGAGGTAGTCGGTATCCCCCTCCCGTCCCACGTCGTGCAGCGCGCAGATGTGCGGGTGAGAAAGCTGGGAGATCGTCCTGGCCTCCCTCTCGAAGCGCTGCCGAACATCGGGAGAAGCAGAGAGGTGCGACGAAAGAACTTTGATCGCCACCGTGCGCTCGAGCCGCGTGTCGCGCGCCCGATAGACCTCCCCCATCCCGCCCGCGCCGAGCGGCGAGACGATCTCGTAGGGGCCGAGGCGGGCGCCCGCGCTGAGTGTCACCGCGCGCTCCGGTCCGGCGGAGTGATTCCCGTTACACCGTCGGCTTCCATCACCGTGAAGAGCCGCTCCCAGCTCGCGATCAGGAGCCGCGAGCCGTCGGGCGAGACGCCAAACGACTCGGTCTCCGCCTCGAAGTCGAACCCGCCGATCGGGCGGCGGGTCGGCGTCGTGTCCTGGCCGGGAACGAAATCCTGGGCGAAGACCCCGGGAATGCCCTTCTCGTTCTGAGCCACAAACGCGATCGCGCGGCCATCCGGCATCCAGCGGGACCTTCCGATCCGGATGGGGGTGGGCTTTACGATCTCGATCGAGATCTCGAACGGAACGTCCGACCCGTCGGCGACGCGGACGACTCGGATGGTTTCCTGATTTCCCTGCACTCCCGTGAGATACGAGACGAACTGGCCGTCCGGAGACGTTTCCGGCATGCCGGTCGTGCCGGCGACGAGGCGCGTCGGCATGGTTCCGTCAGGGCGGATTTTCCACACGCCGGACTTCAAGGGATTCCCCGAGTTGTACACGATCCATTCGCCGCCCGGAGTCGCAGTCGGGTTCTGGGCGTCGACTCCGTCGCTCGTCACCTGGCGTGCCCCGGTTCCGTCTGCATCGCCGATCCAGATCTCGAGATGTCCGCTTCGACCCGAGCTCCAGAGAAGCTTTCGGCCGCCGTCGATGAGCGCCGGATCCCAGTCTTCGGTCTGGTCCTCCGTCAGGCGGCGCACCGCACCGGTCGCGAGAGTGAGCGCCCACAAATCGAGATTTCCGCTTCGACTCGAGGTGAAGACGACCTGCCCTCCATCGGGGGAGTACGCGGGCTGCCGTTCGGCGCTGTTGCCCCGCGTGAGCCACCGGGTCTCGCTCTCGGCCACGCGGCCGATCGCGAGGTCGCGAAGGTTCTCCCGCGCAGAGACCGTGTCGAAGATGAGACGCCCCGGAGAGAGGACGTCGACCATTCCGCTGTTCGCAGGCAGCGACAGGATCGCCTGGCCGCGGTCAGCCGCGACGTCGTGCCGAATGACGCGAACTCCACCACCGCGGCTGGCCAGCGAGTACAGGAGCTCTTTGCCGCTCCCCGACCAGGCGGCCGAAACGGCCGGGCGGTTATCGGGCGGCGCGATCGCGCGGGAGCTTCCTGTCGCGGCGTCCACGAGCCGGATCATCCGGCTGGCTCCGGCGAGGCCACTGTCGACGAGCGCAATCGTGCGCCCGTCCGGGGACCACCGAGGCCATCGAAGGGCCTGCCCCGCAAATCGAGCGACTTGCCGGATTCCCCCGCCGTCCGAGCCAACGATAAGAACGGACGAAACATTCACGCCCTGCTCGAAGCGGGAGCGGACGAAGACGATCTCCCGTCCGTCGGGCGACCAATCTCCGTCGGACGCGTCGTCGACGAGCTTGCGCGGCTCGCCGCCGAGAAAGGGCACCCGATAGAGAGAGGAACGGGAACCCTGGGTCCGTAGAAAAAGAACCATCGAGCCGTCCGGCGAGAATCGCGGGTAGTCGTCGTGTCCGGAAGTCAGTGCGGCCTCGCTCTCGGCCACGAGCTGTTTCAGCCAGATCCGGCGGCGCCCATCGCGTTCGGACGCAAAGGCGATCGTCCGGCCGTCCGGAGAGGCAGCCGGCGACAGGTCCCGGCCCGAATACGTCAAAGGGCGAAACGAAACGACCTCTGGCGCCCGCGAAGGGCGAAATCCGCGATCGATCAGGACCCCGGCAGCCACACTCGCCGCGACCAGCAGGATGAGGTCGAATCGCGCCCGCCGCCAGAGGGATACTGGGCCGGAAGGCATCGGCAGCGTGGCCGGGCTCGATAAAGACGAGCCCGACACCGTCTCGAGAGCAAAAGCCAGGTCGTGGGCCGAGCGGAACCGCTCCTCCGGGTTCTTCTCGATGCAGTGACGGATGACGCGCTCGAGGCCGGAGGGGATCGAGCCGCTCGTCTCGGCAGCTTCGAGAGGATCCTCTTTCAGAATCCCGCTCATCGTGTCGGCGGGAGAAGCCCCGGGAAACGCCGGCTTTCCCGTGAGCATCTCGTACAGGATCGTCCCGAAAGAAAAGATGTCGGAGCGCGGGTCGGTCGGTCGCCCGCGGACCTGCTCCGGCGACATGTAGCCGAGAGTCCCGAGAACGACCCCTGGCTCGGTGCCCGCGGAAGTCGGAGTCGCGGACCGATCGTGCTCCCGGGCGGACTCACCGAGCTTCGCCAGACCAAAGTCGAGGATCTTCACGCGTCCGTTCTTCGTGACGAAGAGGTTGTCGGGTTTCAGATCGCGGTGGACGATTCCCGTCTCGTGCGCGGCGGCGAGCCCGTGGGCGATCTGCAGGGCGTAGTCGACCCCCTTCCGAACGGGGATGGGCCCGACGGTGAGAAGGCTGCCGAGCGTCTCCCCCTCGAGGAGCTCCGAGACGACGTAGAGCGAGCCACCACTCGAGCCGATGTCGTAGACGGCGGTGATGTTGGGGTGGTTGAGCAAACCGGCGGCCCGCGCTTCCTGCTCGAAGCGCCGCACGCGGTCCGGATCCGCGGACACCGACGGGTGCAGGACTTTCACCGCGACGTCCCGGCCAAGCCGCTCGTCGCGCGCGCGGTAGACCTCTCCCATCCCGCCGGCGCCGAGCCGCGACACGATCTCGTAGGGTCCCAGACGCGCGCCGGGTTCGAGGCTCACGGCGTTGACTTCGCCCGCGCCGCGGCGAGCGCGACAAACCGTTTGACAGTGCGGGCCAGAGCCCCTCCCGCGGGTCGCTGAAAAATCATTGCGAGTTGGAGCCGATTCTATCGGGCCGGGTCTTGGACTTTGGTCTTACGACTTCGTTAGCATTCGGCGAGGGAGGCGTCAAAAAATGCCCAAGTTCGTGATCGAGCGGGAGATCCCGGGACTCGGAAATCTGTCGGACGACGAAGTCAGGGCGGTCTCGCGGAAGTCGAACGAGATCCTGACGTCGCTCGGCCCGGAGATCCAGTGGCTTCACAGCTACGTCACGGGGGACAAGATGTACTGCGTCTACATCGCACCGGACGAGACGCTCATCCGGGAACACGCCAGGCAGGGTCAGTTTCCGGCGAACCGAATCTCGGCGGTCAGGCGATTGATCGATCCGATGACCGGAGTCTGACCGAAGGTCCTCAGCCGGCGTCCCCACTGAGGGCGGTTTCGACGGTCACTTCGAGCGGGGTCGTCCAGCCCTCCATCCACGCCGACGCGCCTTCGGAGCCCGGCAAACTCTTTCGCGCCGGCTCGAGACTCGCCTCGAGCTTCGCCTGCTCGGAGGGACCGAGCGGAGTCCCGAGAGCGTGCCGGAGCGCCGCCGCGGATCCCGCGAGCGCGAGCGCCCGCTTGGCGTCGCCCTGGGCGGAGGCGGCGAACGCAAGACTCTCGAGAATCTGCGCGACGCCGCGCTTGTAGTCGAGGTCCTGAAAGATCCGAAGGCTGTCGCGATAGAGCGTCAGCGCCGCAGAGAAATCGCTTCGTTCCCGCGCCAGGTTCCCCAGGTCCGCAAGGGCGAGGGCGGTCCCCCAGCGATCTCCGAATTCGCGGAACGTCGCGAGGCTCTGCTCGTACAAATTACGCGCTTCCTCGATGTCTCCCTTCGCGTGCGCGACGTCGCCCTGTTTGTTCATCACGCGGGCCGCAGCGGTCGCGTCGCCGATTTCGCGGAACGTCGCGAGGGCCTCGTCGTAGAGCGAGCGCGCGAGCGCATAGTCCTCCTGCTCTTTCACGACGCTCGCGAGGTTCGACAGGGAGCGGGCGACCGCGGCGCGATCCCCGAGCTCCTGCCACACCTCGAGGTTCTGCTCGGACAGCTTGCGCGCCGCGGCAACGTCCCGGCGATCGAGCGCGGTCACCGCGAGCGCGTTCAACGACACCGCGGCCGCCCATTTGTCGTTCGTCTCCCGGTTGATCTCGAGGCTCTCGGTGAGCAGATTGTTGGCGAGCTCGTAGTCCCTTTGGGCGCCCGCCAGGACGCCCGCCGCAAAGAGAGCCCGCGCCCGTACCTTGTCGCGCGCCGACGCGCCGGGAAGTGCGAGGAGCTTCGCCAACCAGTCCCTCCCCTCGGAGATGTACTCCCGGCGCTCCCAGAACTGAAAGAGCGCCCCGCCAAGCCTCAGCCCCCATGGCGCCTCGCCGTTCGCGCACAGCCACTCGAGCGCCGCGCGAAAGTTCGCGTTCTCGCGCTCGCACCGGTCGAACCAGTCCGCGGAGTCAATCACGGCGGTGACGCGGGTCGAACCGATTTCCTCCGCGAGGACGAGGCAGTAGGCGGCGTGGGCGCGGCGGGTGATGCGGTCGTCGCCGGAAGCGGCGAGACGCTCGAGCGCGTACTCGCGGATCGTTTCGAGCATGACGAAGCGCGGCTCGTTGCCGTGCGTGTCGATCTGCCGCGCCAAGCTCTTGTCGACCATCGACGACATCCCGTCGAGAGGGTCGGCGGCCAGGTCTTCCTTCGCGTTGCACACCGCTTCGGCTGCTTCGAGGGTGCAGCCGTCCTCGAAGACCGACAGGCGCCGGAAGAGCTTCTGTTCCTCCTCGTCGAGAAGATCGTGACTCCACTCGATGGCCCCGCGCAGGGTCCTCTGCCGGGCCGGGAGATCGAGCGCGCCTCCCGTCAGGAGCTGCAGCCGCTTTTCGAGCCTCGACTGCATCGCCGAGGGCGAGAGTAGCTTGACGCGCGCCGCCGCGAGCTCGAGTGCGAGGGGCAACCCGTCCAGGCGCGCGCAGATCTCCGCGATCTGCGGCGCGTTCTCCTTCGTCAGCGCGAAGTCGGGCTTGACCGCCTGCGCTCGCTGGAGAAAAAGCGCGACCGACTCGTACTCCGTGAGGCGCGCCAGCGAGGGAAGCGCGTGGAGGTCGGGCAACTCGAGCGGCGGCACGGGGAACTCGTGCTCCCCGTAGACGTGGAGGGGCGAACGACTCGTGATTACGATCTTGATCCCGGTCGCCGCGGCGACGAGATCCGCAACGGTCGGAGCGGCCGCCGCCAGCTGCTCAAAGTTGTCGAGAACGAGGAGCCTGGGCATGCTTCCGACTGCCGCGAGGTGCTCCTTCAGCGAGTCTTGGAGGGTCTGCCCGGCAATCTCCCGCACCCCGATCGTCCGGCAGATCGCCGCGACCATCTGCTCCGCGTCGCGGGCGGACTCGAGCGGAACGAACGAGACGCCCGCAGAAAAGAGCGCCAACATGTCTTCGGCGACCTGCAGGGCGAGCCGCGTCTTTCCGATCCCCCCGAAGCCGGTCAGGCTGACGATCCGTACGTCGGACCGCTCGAGCAGCGCACGAAGAGCCGTCCGCTCCTTCTCCCGCCCGACGAAGCGCGTTCGCGGGACCGGGAGGTTCGCCGGCGGCGAGCCGCGGCTTTCCGCCGGCGCTTCCATGAGGCGCTCACGCAACGCGGCCAGGTCGCGCGCGAGGTCGCGGGTGGACGCGTACCGCTCGTCCGGATCCTTCGAGAGGCAGCGCTCGACGATCCAGCAGAAGGGCGCGGGCAGGCGCGCGTTCAGTGAGGCTATGGGTTCGGGTTCGTCTTCGAGAATCGCGACCAGCGTTTGGACGGGGGTTTCCCGTCGGAAGGCCCGCGCCCCCGTCGCGAGCTCGTAGAGCACGGCGCCCAGAGAGAACTGGTCGGATCGAAAGTCGAGCGGCCTCCCGGTGGATTGCTCCGGCGACATGTATCCGACCGTGCCGACCACCATTCCGGTCTCCGAACCGACGCCCGTCAGCGCTTCGGAAGTGTCCCCCGTAACGGGAGCGACGACCTTGACGAGACCGAAGTCGAGGATCTTCACGAATCCGTCGTTGGAGACCATGAGGTTTTCGGGCTTCAAGTCCCGGTGAACGATTCCCGCCGCGTGCGCCTTGGCGAGCCCGTCGGCTATCTGTGCGGCAATCGAGAGCAGGCGACGCAGCGGAAGCTGTCCCGCGACGATCAGCTCGCGCAGGCTTGCTCCTTCGACCAGCTCCATCGCCATATAGAAGGTCGAATCCGACTGCCCGATCTCGTAGATCGTCACAATGTTGGGGTGATTGAGCGCCGACGTCGAGCGCGCTTCCTGCTCGAGAAGCCGAAGTCTCAGCGGATCAGACGCCAGCGCCGGCGGAAGGATCTTGATGGCGAGCTCGCGGCCAAGGCGCGTGTCCCGCGCCCGATAGACCTCGCCCATCCCGCCCTGTCCGAGCGGCGCGAGGATTTCGTGCGGACCAAGACGGGTTCCGGGCGCGAGTGTCATGTAGGCCGGAAATCTTACCGTCGCCGCCGAGCGGTCCGCAGGAGGGCGCAGGGAGGTTCAGGCGATACAAAAACCCGGGCTGAGAACCGCCTCTACTCGTACCTCAAAGCCTCGATCGGGTCGAGCCGAGAGGCCTTGACCGCCGGATAGAGCCCGAAGAAGATCCCCACCGACATCGAGACGAAGAGTCCAACGACGATCGCCCAGAGCGGGGTCTCCGCCGGCAGCGCGTCGAAGGCCCGTTTGATCCCGGCGGGCACGGCCACCCCGACCGCAACACCGATGGCGCCCCCGATGAGAGACAGCGTTGTCGCCTCCGTCAGGAACTGCAGGACGATGTCGCGGCGGAAGGCGCCCACCGCTTTTCTCACGCCGATCTCGCGCGTTCGCTCGGTCACCGAGACGAGCATGATGTTCATCACGCCCACGCCCCCGATCAGGAGCGAGATGAGCGCGATGAACACCATCGCGAGCGTGATGCCGCTCGTGATCCCGCGGAAGCTCTCGATCATCTTGTCGGGGGTGACGATGCCGAAGTCGTCGTCCTTGTCGAATCGGACGTGCCGTCTCGTCCGCAGAATCGCGCGCGCCTTCTCGATGATTACCGGGACCTGCGCGGGCGTGTAAGGCACCGTCGCAATCCGCAGGGCGTCCCCCTCCCCGCCTCCGACCTTGATCCACGGAAAACGCCGGTCGAACGTCGTGAGCGGAATGACGACGAAGTTGTCCTGCGACTCGCCGAACATCTTCCCCTTCTTCTCGAACACGCCGACGACGATGTACCCGTCGTGGCCGAGAATGACCCGCTTCCCGACGGGGTCCTCCCGCGAAAACACCTTCTCGCGGATCTCCTCGCCGATGACCATCACGGACGCCGCGTGGTCGATCTCGGTCGGCGTGAAGAAACGCCCCTGGCCGACGACGCGATTCGTGGCGGTCGTGTACTCCTCGATGACCCCGAAGACCCGCGGCGACTGGGCCTCCGAGTCGCGATGCTTCAGGTGGTAATCGGTGTTGTTCCACAGGTAGCGCTGGGGCGACACGGCGCGCATCTCGGGGATTTCACGCAACGCCGCGGCGTCCTCGAGGGTCAGGTCCTTCCTCCGAAGCTCCCCTTCCGGCCTCGGGCCTCCCGGTCCGAACCGCGGCTCGTACTTCTGGAAGAGAACGAGCGACGCGCCGAAGCTCTGGAAGTTGCGGACCATGTTGTTGTTGAAGCCGGTCACGATCGAGACCATCGCGATCACTGTCGCGACCCCCACGACGATGCCGAGCACGGTGAGCGATGCGCGGAGCTTGTGCGCGCGTACGGCCAGCAGCGCGAAGCGCGTGTTCTCGCCGAAGCCTCGGCGAAGATGCCTCAGGAGGTTGGACAAGCTAGTTCTCGGTCATCAGTTCTCGGAAACCGGGGGAAACCGGGGACAGACCACGGTTTCCACAGCGAAAAGCGAGACCGAGCTGTCGGTTCCTGGTACGACGACTCCGGAAACCGTGGTCTGTCCCCTATTCGTACGACGACTCCGGAAACCGTGGTCTGTCCCCTATTCGTAACGACTCCGGAAACCGTGGTCTGTCCCCTATTCGTATCCCCTATTCGTATCTTAAAGCCTCGATCGGGTCGAGCCGCGAGGCTTTGACGGCGGGATAGAGCCCGAAAAAGATCCCCACCGACATCGACACGAGAAGCCCGACGAGCACCGCCCAGAGCGGCGTCTCGGCCGGAAGGGCGGCGAACGCGCGCTTGATGCCGGCAGGAACGGCGACCCCGACGATCACGCCGATCGCACCGCCGAGAACCGACAGCGTCGTCGCTTCCGTCAGGAATTGCATCACGATGTCCCGCCGGAACGCGCCGACGGCCTTCCGCACCCCGATCTCGCGCGTCCGTTCGGTCACGGAAACGAGCATGATGTTCATGACCCCTACCCCGCCGATCAGGAGCGAGATCATCGCGATGAACACCATCGCGAGCGTGACCCCCCGGGTGATCCCCTGGAAGCTCTCGATGAGCTTGTCCGGCGTGAAGATCGCGAAGTCGTTCGGCTTGTTGAACGGAACGTGCCTTCTCGCGCGCAGGAGCGCCGTCCCCTTTTCGATGATGAGCGGCACCTGCTCGGGCGTGTAGGGCACGGTCGCGATGTGGATCGTGTCGCCGCCGCTGTTCTTGATCTGCGGGAACTTTCGATCGAACGTGGAGAACGGGATCAGGAAGAAGTTGTCGTTGGATCCCCCGAAGGCGTTCCCCTTCTTCTCGAGGATGCCGACGATCACGAACTCCTCGCCGTTGAAGTTGACGACCTTCTCGAGCGGATCCTCCCGGGGAAACAGGATCGTTCGGACATCCTCCCCGATGACCGCGACGTTGGAGCTGTGCAGGAAGTCCGTCTCGGTGATGAAACGCCCGTACCCGACGTAGTGGTTGTTCGCGATCGAGTAGTCGTTGATCACGCCTGCGACGACCGGCGTCGTCGTCTCGCTGTCGCGGTACTTCACGCTTACGTCCGTGTTCCAGAGATAGCGCTCCGGCGACACGGCGCGCATCTCGGGGATCGACTCCTTCAGGGCGACAGCGTCCTCGTAATGAAGGTCCTTGCGCCGTCGTTCGGTGGGATCGCGGCGGTGCCCCGGGCCGAATCGCGCTTCGAACTTCTGGAACTGCACGAGCGTCGCACCGAAGCTCTGGAAGTTGCGGACCATGTTGTTGTTGAAGCCGGTCACGATCGACACCATCGCGATGACGGTCGCAACGCCGACGACGATCCCGAGCACGGTCAGGACCGCGCGGAGCTTGTGCGTCCGAACGGCGAGGAGAGCGAAGCGCATGTTCTCGCCGAAGCCGCGGCGGAGGTGGTTGAAGATTCCGGACATCGGACTCAGGCCTTGCGACTCACTCGTACCGCAACGCTTCGACGGGCGCGAGCTTGCTCGCCTGGTTGGAGGGGATCCAGCCGGCGATCAGGCCCGTGACGGTAGCGACGCCGATCCCGATGACGATGAAGGAGAGCTTGACCTGCGCCGGAAACACCTGGTTCACGGCCATCGCGATGAGAGACCCGAGGAGCACGCCCACGACGCCGCCGATGGCGGAGAGCATGGCCGCCTCGAGCAGGAACTGCCGCCGGATGTCGCGCCGCCGGGCGCCGAGAGCGCGCCGAACGCCGATCTCCTTCGTGCGCTCGACGACCGAGACGAACATGATGTTGGCGATCACGATCGCGCCGACGACGAGCGAGATGCCGGAGATCAGGATCATCAGCAGAAACGCCCCCGCCGAGATGTTCTTCCAGAGGTCCTGGAGCATCTCGGCCGTCACGAGCCCGAACGGGTCGTCCTTGTCGTACTTGGTCTTCCGCAGCGAACGGAGGATCGAGCGGACCTCGTCGGTCGCTTGTCCAACCATGGCCACTCCTCCGATGGGCTTCATGAACACGCCGATGTCCTCGTTCGGCGCGATGCGCTTCTTGAACAGTGTCAAAGGCATGTAGACGACGCTGTCCTGGCTCTGGCCCATCACGTTGCCCTGCTTCGCGAGGGTGCCGATGACCTTCACCGGATAGCCGTCGACTTTCATGATCCTTCCGATCGGGTCCATGTGCGGGAAGAGCTGATCCTGGACGTCCCAGCCGATAACGGCGACCGAGGCCGCGTGGTCGTACTCCGCCGGCGTGAAGTAGCGGCCGGTCACGATGTCGAAGTTCATGGCTTCGCCCATGTTCGCGGTGTGGCCCTGGATCTCGACGTCCGCGAGCTTGTTGTCGGCGTACTTCACCGGGCGATTGCGATCGCCGCGGCCGCCTACGTGGGAGCAGAGCCGGCACTCGCGCTGGATGATCGCCATGTCGGTCAGCGTGATGTCCTTGCGCTTGCGCGCCAGCAGCCATTCCTCGCGGCTGGTGATGATCCCGTACTTCGTGAAAATGACGACGTCCGGGTTCAAGCCGATCATCTTGTCGCTGACGTAGGCGTTCAGGCCCGAGATCACGGAGACCACGCCCACCACCGTCGCAACGCCGATGATGACTCCGAGCAGTGTCAGAAACGCGCGCATCTTGTGCCGCGTCAGGGCCGACGCGGAGACGCGGAAGAGCTCGGCGTTCGTCACGCCGCCTGACCTCCCTTACCCTTTCCCTTGCCCTTCCCTTCCCCTTCTTTCTCGACGATCACCTTGTCGCCCTCCTTGACCTGCCGGAGGACTTTGAAGGGGCCGGTCACGATCTCCGCGCCGACGGGCGGACCTTTCTTGACCTCGATCATCAGCTCGCCCGCGAGACCGGTCTCGACCTTCTGGAACGCGATCTTTCCGGCCTTGATGAGGTAAACGCCCTCTTCTGTCTGCGGTCGCGTGGAGGCGGCAACCGCGGCGGGCTTGCCGTCCTTGCCGTCCTTCTTCGGAACGTCACGCACGACGAGCGCCTGAATCGGGATCGCCGTGGCGCCTTCGGTCTTTCCCGTCAGGATGTCGGCGGTGACCGAGAAGCCCGGGCGGATCGTCTCCGGCGGGGCGACGACGCGGATCTTCACCTTGAAGTTGATCGCCTCGGAGCCCTGAGTGAGAGAGAGCAGGTCCGGATCGTTCTTGGAGATGGGGGAAGAGCCGACCTCGGTGACCACTCCTTCAAAGGGGCGGTTGGGGTAAGCGTCGATGTTCAGCGTCGCTTTCTGGCCGACCTTCACCTCGGGGACCGACGTCTCGTCCACCATCATCACGGCCTCGACCTCCGACATGTCGGAGATGGTGAGGAGCTGAGTGCCCGGGTTGTTCATCGTTCCGATCACCGTGACCTCTCCCTCCTTGACCGGCAGGAACGTCACCATGCCCGCAAGCGGAGCCGTCACCGTCGTCTTTGAAAGTGAGTCCCGGCTGGCCGTGAGGTTCGCTCCGGTCTCGCTCAGGCGCTGCTGGGCTGCGGAGAGGTTCGCTTCTGCCGTGTCGAGTACGGACCGTGCCCTTTGATACTCCGCTTCCGAAAGGATCTTGGCGTCCCAGTTCTGTTTTGCCCGTTGGAAGTCGCGCCGCGCCTGCTCGACGGTCGACCTCGAAGCGGCGAGGTCGGAGCGCATCGCCCCGAGGGCCGACTCTCGTCCCGCCGTCTGAGCGGCGAGTTGAGCGCGGTCGATCTGGAGGAGCAGTTGGCCCCGGTTGACCTGATCCCCTTCCTTGACCGCCAAATTCACGATCTGCCCCATGACGAGCGCGGAAAGGTCCACCTTTCGGCGCGCCTGGACCTTGCCGTTCGCCGTGACTTTCGAGACCAGGTCGATTTTCTCGACCTTCGCCGTAGTGACCTTCGCCACGTCTTTGTCTTTGCGGCGAATGAACCCCATGACGACGAAAAGGACCACGACGGCCCCGATCACGCCCAGGATGATCTTTTTCTTCTTCGACATCTCCCCCTCCGATCAGCGCCTCGAAACGTCTATTTTCTTACGGAGAACGGGTGCAAAGGTTCGCCTCGGGGCCTCTCGGCCCGAGCAGTCAGCTCTCGGCTCCGGGCGAATGGCGAGAACCGACAGCCGGCAGCTCGAAAGTGGTGCGCCCAGGAGGACTTGAACCCCCAACCTCCTGATCCGTAGTCAGACGCTCTATCCAGTTGAGCTATGGGCGCAGGAGCGGGACAGGCTAACGAAAACAGTCTCTCTTTTCAAGAAGTTCCGAGAGGCACCGGCCCCATGTCTCTCGGTTCAGAGACCGATCTGGCGCCCGACGACCCGGGGTCGAGTCGGGCCCCCCCGTCCCCGCCTAGCGTCTTGCCAGAAACAGTCCGGCTCCAGCGAGCGCGAGCCCCAGGGCGGCGAGCATTGGAAACGAGAGCGTGGGGACGTCGACCGGCGCGGCGGCGGGCACGGTGGTCGGGGTGGTTGTCGCGGTGCGGGTCGCGGTCGGGGTTGCAGTGGCGGTCGCGGTGACAACGGCCACCTGCGTTTGCGTCGGAGTCGGAGTTGGCGTCGAGACCGTGCCCGTCGGAGTCGGTGTCGGGGTCGCCGTCGGCACGCCCACGAAGCTGCCGGCCTGCAGAAACACCGCGGAGTCGAGGACCTCGTCGTCCGTGTCGGCAATCACGATCTTGATGTGGTGCGTCACGTTCGGGGTGAGCGTCACCGTGGCCGTGAGGACCACGGTGAACCCGTCGAACTGCGTTCCGAACGGAGTGGGGGTGCCGAGGTCCGAAGGATCGTTGTCCCGATAGAGCGAGGCATTGCTCCCCAGGTTGACGGTATTGATGGATACGGCCGTAGTGGTGCCGGGAATCAGCGCGACGTTCTGGCCATCGATGTAGAAAGCGAAGACGTCGTTGAAGGCCCCGACGAACTCGTTGTACTCCTCAGAGGCGAAGACGTACCGGAAGCTCACGCTGCTCGTGGCCGGAACGAAGTCGAACTCGAGGACGGCCGCGTCGAAAGTCTCATGGCCCGCTCCGACGATGGCGTTGAGATTCGCGTCCCCAGGAGTGTTGTTGAGGCCGGTGACCCCGTCACTCAGGTTGGGCCCCGCGGCAAGGGCGATGTCACCGGATGAGAGGATCACGCCGCTCTCGATCCCCAGCCCGTCCGCGAGGCCACCCGTAAAGGATCCCCCGGCGACGTTGGCCCCCACGAAAGTGACATTGCTGACCGTCACGCCGGGCCCGGCGAGCATCTGAGCAAGCTGCGTCGGCGTCGTCGAGCTCAAGTTGGTCGTCGTGATCGAGAGAGAAGTTCCGGCAACGAAAAAGAGAAGAAGGCAGGAAACCACGACGCCGACGTTTTTGAACATGAGTTGCAGTCTACCCCACCGGTCCCGGATTCCGGAGGGGAACGCGGTCCGCAGCTGCGGTACGCTTTGCCCATTGCCGTTCGCGCCAGACGACGAAAGATTCCTGCGCGAGGCGATCGCCTTCGCCCGAATCGCCTTTTCCGAGCAGGAGGTTCCCGTGGGCGCCGTCGTCGTGCGCGACGGACACATGGTTGGAAGGGGAAGGAACCGTCGCGAAGCGCTCGCGGATCCGACTCACCACGCCGAGATCGAGGCGATCCGGGAGGCCTCGCAGGCGGTCGGCAGCTGGCGGCTCGACGGCGCGACGCTTTACGCGACCGTCGAGCCGTGTCCGATGTGCGCGGGCGCCGCGGTCAACGCACGAATCTCCCGCATCGTGTTCGGGTGCGCAGACCCGAAGGCCGGGTACTGCGGCACGCTCGGAAACATCCCTGAGGACCCCCGGCTGAACCACCGCTGCACCGTCGAGGGTGGGCTCCTCGCCGAGGAGTGCGGCGAGCTCATGAGGCTCTTCTTCCAGGCGAGGCGGGCGAAGGGGCGCGAGCCGAAGGCGTGAGTTCCACGGGATGTTCAAATGTTACGATCTCGCGCTTTCGCGGGTCCGGAGAGGTGCTGGAGTGGTTGATCAGGCCGGTCTCGGGGCCGGCCACCGAAGGCAGACCCACGGCAGTAGGCAGCGCCGGGTCCGCCGGCTAACCCGGTAAGCCCTAAAGGGCGGCGTCGAGCCCTCGTTCGTCACGAGATGTTAGGTTTCGCAGCCGGAGAGGTGCTGGAGTGGTTGATCAGGCCGGTCTCGAAAACCGGTAAGCCCTAACGGGCTTCGGGGGTTCGAATCCCCCCCTCTCCGCCACAATTGGAGCTTTGGCAATTGGAATTGAAATTGGCAATTGGATTTCGGGCTTTGGGTTGCAATTGCTTAAAGGGCTAATTGGCAATTTATTGAGCTTTGGCAATTGCAATTGAAATTGGCAATTGATATTTGGGCTTTGGCAATTGCAATCGCCTAAACGGCTAAATTGGCTATTGCGGATAAAGAAACTCCCGGCGGGCCGGCCCGTAGGCGAAGAGAGCAAATGACCCCTGCAATCGAGCTCGAGAACGTATCGAAGATTTTCGGCAAGTTTCCGGCCGTGGACTCTCTGTCCTTTCAGGTCCCGCGAGGGGTGATTTTCGGCCTCCTCGGCCCGAACGGCGCCGGGAAGACGACGACCATCCGGATGGTCATGAACATCACGGCGGCGGACTCCGGGCAGATCCGGGTGCTCGGAAGCCCGATGACGCGAGAGATCCAGAACCGGATCGGTTATCTCCCGGAAGAGCGCGGCCTCTATCGGAAGATGAAGGTCTACGAGCACCTTCTCTTCCTCGCCGCGATCAAAGAGGTCTCTCGCGACGACGCCCGGAGGCGAATCGCGGAGTGGGCAGACAAGCTGGAGCTGAAGCCCTGGCTCAAGAAGAAGGTCGACGAGCTCTCGAAGGGCATGCAGCAGAAGGTCCAGTTCATCGCGACCGTCATCCACGACCCGGAGATCCTGATTCTCGACGAGCCTTTTTCCGGGCTCGACCCGATCAACACCGCGATCATCAAGGACTACCTGATCGAGTTCCGGCAGAAGGGCAAGACAATCGTCTTCTCGACGCACGTCCTCGAGCAGGCGGAGAAGCTCTGCGACGAGATCTGCCTCCTCGCGCGCTCCAAGAAGATCCTCGAAGGAAATATGCGGGAGCTCAAGCGCCGCTTCTCGCGCGACCTTCTGCAGCTCTCGGTGGACGCCGAACCCTCGCAGATTGCGGCGCTGCCCGGCGTTGCGGCGTCGCAGCCGGTGAACGGCGGCTATCTGATCTCTCTCGCTCCCGGGACCGACCAGCGCGATTTCCTCCGCCGCGCGCTCGAGCGTTTCCCTCTGCAGGGTTTTTCGGCGAAGGAGCCGGAGCTCGAGGAGATCTACCTCGACGCGATCCGGGCGGCGGGGCTCGAAGAAACGCGGACGATCGAGTGAGGCGGAAATGAGCTGGGCAAAAATCTTCGCGGTCATCCGGCGGGAGTACCTGGAGCGCGTTCGAACGAAGGCGTTCTGGTTCGCGACGTTCCTGGTACCAGTCTTCTTCCTCGGCTACATGGCCGTCCAGTTCGCGGCGATCCGCAAGGCGAGCGGGGAGCGAAGGGTCGCGATCGTGGATCGGACCGGTCAGCTCGCCGAGCCGCTCGCGCGGGAGCTCGCCGAGCGAGAAGAGGCCCGCCGCAAGGAAAACCCGGGCAGCCGCGGAATCCACTGGATCCTCGAGCCGCGAGCGGTCACCGGCGACGTCGAAGCGACAAAGGAAGCCCTCCGCAAGGAGGTCCTGGACAAAAAGATCTACGGGTATCTCGTCCTCGACCCGGAGCTTCTCGAAAAGGACCGCGCCGAGTACTACTCGATCTCGGTCTCCGAGTTCGTCGCGCTCGATCAGATGGAGCGTGCGATAAACCGAACTATCCTTCGCCGGAAAATCGCCGAGAGGGGACTCCCCGCCTCCCTGTCGAAGGAGCTCGAGAAGCGGGTCGATCTGAAGACGCTCAAGGTGACGAGCAAAGGAACGACGGAGGAGAAGGGCGCGGGGATCATCGCTTCCATTGTTTTTCTCGCGATCATGTACATGACCTTCTTCATGTACGGCTTCCAGAACCTCCGCGGCGTGATCGAGGAGAAGACGAACCGCATCGTTGAGCTCATCATCGCGTCCGTCCGTCCAACCGAACTGATGGTGGGCAAGATCGTCGGGATCGGGCTCGTCGGGCTGACTCAGTACCTCGTCTGGTCGCTCGTCGCCATGAACCTCTCGCTTCCGGGCATCGCCAGCCTCATGGCCATGGGCGAGGGGGGGGCGCCGGCCATCCCACTTTCGATGATCGGGTACTTCCTGCTGTTCTTTATTCTCGGCTACTTCCTCTACGCGAGCATCTACACGGCGATCGGCGCACCCTTCAACAGCGACCAGGAAGCCCAGCAGCTCGCGATGATTCCATCGATGCTGATCGTGAGCGGAATGGCGGTCTACCCGGCGGTCATGAACAATCCGAACGGGTCCGTCGCCGTCTTCGCTTCTCTCTTCCCCTTCACCGCGCCGCTCATCATGTTCCTGCGGACGGCGATCGCTGAGCCGCCGCCGTGGCAGATCGCACTGGCGATCGTGATCCTCATCCTCTCGACGATCGGGATGGCGTGGTTCGCGGGGCGGATCTACCGGGTTGGGATCCTCATGTACGGCAAAAAGCCGACGATCCCCGAAATTCTTCGCTGGGTGCGCTACCGGCCGGGGAAGGCCCTCCAGCCGGCAGCGCCGCCATCGAACCGATAGCGAACTCCTAGAGCATTTCCGTGCGCGCCTGCTTCGCGCGGGCGGCGCCGATCGCGGTCTTCACGTCCTTTTCCTCTTCGGGAGGAGGCATCACCGCGGGCATTCCGAGAAAATCGATCCAGAGCTCCCGGGCCCAGCCGGCCGTGTGGTACAGGTGCTCGTCCTCTTCGTCCTCGACTTCTTCCTGCGCGGTCTCGAGAATCTTCTTCTCATCTCCCTTCGACTTCTTCGCCACCTGGCCAAGCAGTTCCCAGTTCATGTGGTCCTTGGTCTCCGCGTGAACCACACACTCGGCCGCGACGAGCTGGGCCGCCTCCGGCGGCCCGGAAGAAAGAGCCATCTCCATGGCTTTAACGAGCGATCCGCCGATATGCCGAACGACCTTTCGACCAGGCGTTTCGGTCTCCGGATCGAGACCGAGCTCGCTGAACACCCCGCGCACGACCTTGACGTGGTTCTCGGTCTGCTCGAGGTACTTCTTCCACTCTTTCTTAAGGTCGTCGTTTGTCGCGCAACGAACGGCCATGGTGTAAACCTTGACTCCGCCCATTTCCGTCTCGAGCATCTGGTACAGAAGCTCGTTCAGTGATTCTTTCTTCATCTTTCCTCCTTCAGGCGACCGGAATGCAAGCCTCGGGCCGAGGGGGGAACGATGTCGGGCCGAGGGGTCAGTCCTGATTTGCTGACTTCTGACGGCGCTCTTGCCCGAAAAACGGGCCCTGTGCTACTTTGCCCAGCCCGTCTGGCCCATTCGTCTAACGGTTAGGACGCGGCCCTCTCAAGGCCGAAATACGGGTTCGATTCCCGTATGGGCTACCAAACTCGAAGTCAGCAAATCAGGACTGACCTCACTACCGCTGCCGAAAGTTACCGCTTCGCCATCAATTGCGGCCAGTTCGTGATGAGACTCAGAGGCTTGTCCGGGTCGCCGCCACCGAGGCTCGAGACCACAAACTTCTGGCCGTCGGGCGCAACCTCGTATCCGTCGGCCGGGAAACGGAAGAGCTCGCGGGGCGTCCCGAAACGAGGCACGTCGCCGGGCTCGACGTCGACGGCCATGAGGCGGTCGGGGACTGCGAGGAAGAAGAGCTCGCGACCGTCGGCGCGCCAGCGCGGACGCCGTCCCGTGTCGGTCGAGACCTGCCACCGTCCGCGCTCGCCGTCGAGTGCCTGTACGTAAATCTCCCAGCGCCCCGACTCTTCCGAGGCGTAAGCGAGAAATCGGTCGTCGGGCGACAGCGCGGGATCCTGATCGACGAACGACGTGGTCACGAGGGGCGACACCTTGCGCGTCGCGATGTCGAACCGGAGGAGATCCCACCCCGCGGTCCCCACCACCATCCACCGGCCGTCCCGCGAGACCGGTCCGGGCAAGATTCCCCCGGCAGTCGTCCCGACCTCCTCGGCCGCGCCGGTGCCGTCGGCCCGCCGCCGGAAGATCACGCCGTCATTGCTCCGGTCGTTGCTGTAGTAGACGAAGGCGCCGTCGCGCGACCAGGCGGGAGAGAACTCGCTGCCTTCCTCGAAGGTCAGTCGGCTCGCTGCGCCCCGGACCAAGTCCTGGACCCAGAGATCCGTCGATCCCTGGCCAACGGCGCTCGACGCATAGACCAGCCGGGTGCCGTCATGGGAAAGAGCGAAACCCTGGAGGAGCTCGCGCTCACGGATCACTGAGAGGCCGAGTCCCTTCCGGTCGATCCAGATCAGCCGCGAGAGCGAGCCGCGGGTACCTTCCCGGTAGACGAGCGTGCCCTCATTCGACACCGAGGCGAGCGCTTGCTCGTTCTGGGTGAAGCTGACCGGGCTCGCGATCGGCACGGGTTCGCCGTCGAGCGCCAGTCGATCGGCATCGAACCGCTGAGCGAGGAGGGTGCTGTCGCGCCAGAAGAGGATCTGCCCGGCGGCCGAGTAGAGTGGCGAGGAGTTCGTGGTTACCAGG